>OBMA010000590.1_pt1 | contig 21650 bp, 15 predicted proteins | sample 1539141 | NCBI WGS metagenome assembly OBMA01 (sample SAMEA3991484, study PRJEB22521) | metagenome | biome: anthropogenic terrestrial biome; feature: sewage plant; material: raw primary sludge | place: Sweden | collected 2012-09-26
AATACCCACCCCCACGCCCAGGCCAGAACGGCGCAGGAAAGGCCGACAGAATAGGAGTTATCGACGATACAGGAAGGTTCCTGCATCCGAACGAAATACTAGTACTTCTGTATTATTATCTTGTTAAATTCAAGGGACTTAAGGGACCGGCTGTAAGGAATCTTTGCACAACACATATCCTTGATAAAGTTGCAGAGGATTTTGGTGAGAAGTGTTATGAAGTGCCTGTAGGCTTCAAATATGTTTCTGCCAAGATGAATGAAACGAATGCACTGATCGGCGGAGAATCTTCAGGCGGACTTACGGTACGCGGACATATCCATGGCAAGGATGGCATATATGCAGCGATGCTTCTCGTAGAGATGATAGCTGTGACTGGTAAGAAACTTTCGAAGATGGTAAGAGATATAGAAGATGAATATGGTCTTATCTCAATGGAAGAGCGCGATTATCGTTTCAGTCAGGAGAAGAAAAGCAGCATAAGTACATTACTTCTTACTGATAAGAAGCTTCCGGTACTTCCGTATCCAATAGAGAAAGTAAGCTATCTCGATGGAAGCAAAGTGTATTTTGCAGATGGCGGATGGGTGATCGCAAGGTTCTCTGGAACTGAACCACTGATACGTATATTCTGTGAGATGAACAATCCGGAAGACGCTAAAAATGTAGTCAGGATATATGAAGATTTTCTTGGACTGAAGTAAAAAAGTAATTCATCATAGAGTGAAAAATGGTACAATCAGGAGAGAAGGGGTAAGCCCGTCTCTCCTGATTCGCGTAACCGCAGATAAGTCATCATACGAAAGGCTGTTATGATAATATCTCACAGCAGATCTGAAGACAAAGAGCATAAACATTCACTTCGCGTAATACTATACGCAATATTTGTTATGGCGTGGATGGTACCGATATGTTCCTTTTCGTACTTTATTTTCTTCAATTACCAAAATGCATATATTGAAAAATCACGTAATCTTATAAATAATGCTGTAAAGGTGTCTGGCGTACTTATAAAGACCGATTTAGATGAAGCTGTCACCAAGATCAGGAAGCCGACATATGAAGGTGACTGGGAGCAGCTTTACGACAGATATGACAAGAATAAGATAACGCATTCGGAGTATCTGACATCTATGAAGGCATCGCTCATATCAAAATATTACATGGATGCACAGATATCAAGGTTCGCGTTCTATATGGAAGATTCAGATGATCCTGCATGTTATTCCGGAAAGAATGGCTATAGATATGAAAGTTATCTGGAAAAGGCACAGCCGTTTGTTGATAAGATACGTAAGGGGAAGAGCAATTACACTGAAGCTTTTATTTCCGATGATCAGATCTATCTTGTCAGAAATCTATATACGGTCAATACATACAGAGAATATGGAACACTAGTTATTGGAATCGACAGAGACGAACTTTTCGAAAAACTTCCGCTCGAGCATCCTGATATGGTGAGTGTCTATCTGAACGGAGATAGAGAAGATATTCTTACTAAAAATGAGTCAGCAGATATAACGAACGAAAAAAAAGGAGAATACGAAACATATTCATATGAGTATGCTGACGATGACTATGATCTTAAACTGGAATACAAGGTGCCGGAGAGTGAATTGTATTCTGGCATAAGCAGACTGAATCTCATAGCGATCATCACGATCCTGGGTATGGCACCACTGATATTTCTAACATACAGGCTTGTAAGAAAGAATATCGATAGACCGCTTCAAAAACTGGTTGAGGCTTCTGAGGCGATAAAGCAGGGAAAACTTGGCACAAATGTCGATCAGAGTGATATACCGAATAAAGAGTTTGGAGAGCTTGTTGATTCATTCAACTCCATGTCGGATCAGTTGCAGTACCTTTTCAACACGGTCTATAGAGAGAAGATGGCAAATAAGGATGCGCAGATAGCGGCATTGCAGGCTCAGATAAACCCTCATTTTCTGAATAATACACTTGAGACGATGAACTGGCAGGCAAGGATGAATAATGATCCGCAGGTCAGCAAGATGATAGAGGCGCTTGGGACAGTACTCGATTCAAGTATGGGCAGAGATAATGACAGACTGGTAAGACTGGCTGATGAGCTGAGAGCCGCGGATGCCTATCTGTATATAATGTCTATGCGTTTTGGAAAGAGACTGAATGTCGAAAAAGAGATCGATGATAATCTGCTTCAGGCACAGGTGCCAAGACTCATACTTCAGCCGCTTATTGAGAACGCTATAAAATACGGCATCGAGCAGGTGTCATCAGGAACATTGTGGCTCAGGATAAGCAGAGAAGAAGATATCGTTGTTGAGGTCATCAATACCGGAAAGAAGATGAGCGACGAAGAGATAGAACATATCAGGGACGTTATAAGTGGAAAATACAAAGCTGATAAATCAAAGCCGGGGGCTCATACATCGATAGGAATATATAATGTAAATAAGCGTATATCACTTATATTTGGCGCAGACTATGGACTTAGTGTAAGTCAGACGGATGATGGCAGGACAGTATTCAAGATAGTTATGCCGTATACGGTATGATGTTGATTCCGGAGACATTAATGATGTGTGCGACGTGGATGACATAGACGACGTGGATAACATAGACAAAGCGGACGACGTAGAATATGTAAAAGACATTGATGTGTTTATTTTGAAAACTGAGGAGGGCACATGAAGAATAGAATATTGTGTTTTATCCTGAGTATCACTGTCTCAGCACTTGCGCTTACCGGATGTGCTACGGGTAAGAATGGAGCATCCGCGAATGCAGATGCGAGCGCTTCTGATAATGCCGGCAGTTCCGGTAACAGTGAAAAACAAGTGAAGCTTCGTGTCTATACGATGTTTGGTGGAACAGACGGTACGGCGATCGAATATGAGAAGATAAAAGAAGAATTTCAGAAGAATGATCCATCAGTCATCATAGAAGACGATTCGAGAACTGTTGACGAAGAATGGAAGCAGGAAGTAGCGGCAGATTTTTCTTCGGGAAATGAACCGGACGTGATACAGTTCTTTACTGATGCTTCTGCGGACAATATTGTCGATATGGACAAGTTCATGACTGTAGATGAGATAAGGAAGGAATATCCTGAATATGGAGCAGACATAACGACGAAAGCTCTTGATACGGCGAAAAATACGGATGGCATAGCAAGAGCGCTGCCCACTACCGGATATTGGGAAGGACTGTACTGCAACCGCAATCTATTCAGAAAATACGGGCTGGAACTTCCATACAGCTGGGATCTGTTTCTTAAAGCGATTCATGCTTTTCAGAAAAACGGAGTCGTACCGGTATCGTGTTCACTCACAAATGTCCCTCATTACTGGATGGAATATCTGATGTTATATGCAGCTGGAGAGGATGAGTACATCGGTTTCGCAGGAAATAAGACGGATACGTACGATATGGAGCGTGGGCTGGAGACGTTTGAACAGCTGCGAAATCTTGGAGCTTTTCCGGATGATACGGATACGATGGACAATGCGAGCGCACAGCGAATGTTCATCAATAAGGAAGCGGCGATGATACTTGAAGGGAACTGGTTCCTTCCGTCTGTCGAAGATCAGGATAATACCGTTGTAGTTCCATTTCCCGGGATCAAAGGACAGAAAGCAGAATACAATACAGTTATAGGTGGAATGACGACTGGATTCTGTATAACGAGAAGAGCATGGAATAATCCGGGGAAACGAGACGCAGCTGTAAGATTTGTAATGGCAAATACTTCAAAGGAAGCAGTGACAGAATACTGGCATGGCGGAGGCGGTGTATCACAGGCGGCCGTAGAGGTCAATATGTCAGAGTCACAGACGCAGCTCGAGAGATCGGCTACAGAATATATCGAAGATGCAGGGGATATTGTGTTATCAACGGATTCAAGGATAAGCCCTAATGCTTATAAGATGCTTGTTTCAGGGGTCTTATCCGTATCACATGGCGGATCGGCAAGGGAACTTCTGACAGATGTCAGAGAGGCAAATGCGCAAAAGGATGCGGGGGAATGAACCTCGCAGTGAGGAGTGATATGCTGAAAGCATTGATAATAGACGATGAACCGATAATCGTAGAGGGACTTTCCAGAAGTGTGCCGTGGGAAAAATATGACTGCGAGGTAGTTGATACTGCGGATAACGGAATCGATGGAAAGAAGCTTATCGAGAAGTATCATCCGGATATGATCTTTCTGGATATATGCATGCCGGAGATGGATGGTCTTACAATGATAGCTGCACTTGAATCAGAGTATTCTGATATTCAGATAACTATCCTTACAGGGTTCAGAGATTTTGAATATGCTCAGAGAGCGCTTAATCTCGGAGTTGCAAGGTTTCTTCTTAAGCCGTCAAATATGGGAGAGATCGAAGAAGCTGTAAGCTTCATGGCAGAAAGAGCCTCACGCGATAAGACGTCAGAAGGAGATGCAGAGCTTCAGAACCATGAGAGTGTTGCGAGCAATTTCATCGTAAGAAATGCACTTTCATATATCGATGAGCATTATGCGGAGAAACTGTTGCTTTCAGATGTCGCAGAGAAGACATATGTAAGTCAGTGGCATCTTAGCAAGCTGCTTAACAAAGAGACCGGACAGAATTTTTCGGAGATACTTAACGGTGTGAGAATTGATAAAGCAAAGCTATTGCTAAAAGATCCGGCGCTTCGCATCGGTGATATCGCAGAGCAGGTCGGATTCCTCGACATCACTCATTTCTCCAGAGTTTTCAAAAAGCTTGAAGGCATATCGGCAAACGAATACCGGAATAAGAAGGAATAAGCAATAAGCAATAGATTAGAAAACAACAAATAGAGAGTGACAATGCATACAAAGGACAAAGCCTTAAATCTAAGGACTTTGTCCTTTTTTTATAGTGATATAACGCACAAAAGGGATGATATAAATGCGGATAGACATAATAAACAAAAAATTGTTTTCAACGGCACAATATTATGCAAAAAACGACAACCACGTGCCATGACTTCCGGAGCCGGTACAGATAAAATATTCATATAAGGACGGAAGATAATAACACCAAAGACAATAGCACTAAATACAAAGCAACAAAGAAAAAGCACCAAAGATAAAGCAGCATATGAAACATCATATAAAACAATAGACAAGATATACGCTATAGAGGTTGGAGAGGACGGTACGTATGACAAACAAGATGAAGACAAAAGCTGAAGGTGCAGGAAGCCACTTCAAGATGAAAGCAAGAAATGCAAAACAGCTCGTACTTGCATCGATGGTACTGCCCGGAGCACTTTGGTTCCTGCTTCTCCGGTATCTGCCAATGGCGGGCATAATCCTTGCATTCAAGAACTACAAGGTATACCCCAAGAATCCGACATTCTGGAGCAATCTTATACACAGTGAATGGGTTGGATTTGATAATTTCAAGTTCCTGTTCTCAAGCAAGGACACACTTAAGATAGTCAGGAACACGATCGGGTATAACGCACTATGGATCATCATGGGACTTGTGATAGCAGTAGCACTTGCAATAATGCTCAATGAGATAACACACAAGTTTGTAGCCAAGACATATCAGACACTGATGTTCTTTCCATATTTCCTGAGCTGGGTAGTCGCAAGTTACTTTGTGCTTGCATTCCTTGATCCCACAAGAGGTCTTCTGACGAACTTTATGTCAGCTCACGGAATGGGCAAGATAAGCTGGTACAGCGAGCCAAAGTATTGGCCAGTGATACTTACTATATGCAGTATGTGGAAGAATATCGGATATTCAACGATCCTGTATCTGGCAGCGATAACGGGTATCGATAATTCACAGTACGAGGCAGCGGCTATAGATGGAGCTACAAAGTGGGAACAGATAAAGTACGTGACACTTCCACACCTTCGCCCGATGATATGCATACTTCTTATCATGAATGTCGGAAAGATATTTGTTGGAGATTTCGGTCTGTTCTATAACATACCGCTTAACTCAGGATCACTGTATTCGACGACACAGGTTATTGATACATACGTATATAGGGTAATGACAGCGACAAGCAATATCGGAATGAGTACGGCAGCAGGCGTTCTTCAGAATCTTGTTGGATTTGTATGTATAGTCGCGGCAAATAAGGTAGTTACCAAGATCGACGCGGACAGCAGTTTGTTCTGATAAAGACGGACAGCACACTTAAGACAAACTTATGAAGATACAGAATGATTCCGGAGGCACAAGATGATAAAGAAGAAAAAGAGAGCGTTAAATGCAGTAAGTGTACCAGTCGAGGCTTTGTTTCACATAATAATGATACTTGTCTGCGCAGGCTGCATCATACCGTTCATATTTGTTGTGATAATATCCTTTACTTCACAGGACAGCATAAGACTGCTGGGTTACTCATTTACTCCGGCAAAGTGGTCCCTTGAAGCGTACAAGTACATATTCAAGATGGGTGATCAGCTATGGAGATCATACTTTAACAGTTTCTTTATCACCATCGTCGGCACAATATGCAGTCTGCTTATATCGATAATGTACGCTTATGCATTATATAGAAAAGATTTCAAGTACAGAAAGTTCTTCACATTCTTCTGCTTCTTTACAATGATCTTCGGCGGCGGACTTGCACCGACATACGTTGTCTGCAAGAGCGTACTTGGACTTAGCGATAGTTATGCAGCGATTATAGTTCCGATGCTGCTCAATCCGTTCAACCTGATAATAATGAGAACTTTCTTCCAGAGTTCTATACCGGATGAACTTATAGACGCGGCAGCTATCGATGGAAGCGGAGAATACAGCACACTGTTCAGGATAATAATCCCGATATCAAAACCGGGTATAGCGACAGTAGGTCTTCTTACAGCTCTTGCTTACTGGAATGAATGGTTTATCCCGATGCTGTATATCAAAGATCCTAAGTATATACCACTTCAGTATCTGCTCATGCAGATGCAGACGAAGGTCGATTTCCTTGTAAAGAACAGTTCGATGATAGGTGCTGAAGCAGCACATATCATGAGCGATCTTCCACAGGATTCGCTCAGAATGGCACTCGTAGTACTTATAGTAGTTCCTATCACATTTGCATATCCTTTCTTCCAGAGATACATCATATCCGGTCTGACGATCGGATCCGTAAAAGGATGATCAGTGTGAAGATCAGGTAACAACGGCGAAAGCCGATGATAAGTTATATAAACAAATGGAGGGTAAAAATGAAAAAGAAACTTGTAGCAAGCGTTCTTGCCGCATCAATGCTGGTATCTCTTACAGCGTGCGGTAACACAACAGCAGCGGGATCATCCGCAGCCGCATCTGAGACAGCTCAGAGCAGCGCAGCTGCATCAACTGCAGCATCAACAGCAGCATCAACAACAGCTGCAGCAGAAACAATCGATGCATCGAAGCTCGATCCGGTAACACTTAAGATGTACTTCGACGGAAGCAATGTAACTGATGATACTGAAGTTATGGCGAAGGTCAATGAGTATCTCGGAGAAAAACTGAATGTGACACTTGAGCCTGTATGGGGAACATGGGGAGATTTCGATCAGAATTCAGTACTCGCACTTCAGGGCGGAGACGATGTAGATATCTATTTCACATCATCATGGAGCGCAGATGAATACAACAAATTTGCTCGTGATGGTTACTGGGTAAGACTTGATAATCCAGACAATAACCTGATCGATAAGTATGCATCAACACTTTGGTCAGAACTTCCAGGAGTGCTGACACAGGGCGCAACGATCAACGGAGCTGACGGATACGGCGTATATGCTGTTCCCGGATACAAAGATATCGCTACACAGAACTGCTGGGATGTAAACGTTCCACTGCTTGAAAAATACGGCTATACAGTCGATGACGTCAAGAATATGGACTACTACAGCATGGGAGAAATGTTCAAGAAAGTTAAGGAAGGCGAAGGAAAAGACTTCTATCCTCTGCTTGTAGAAGGTGCGGTACTTGAGAGAATGGTAGACAATACTATCATCGTAACAGGCGACAGCCCGACCGGAAACTTCATGAGCTATTATCTTGATCCTACAGATGTTTCAAAAGCAGGCGCTTATGGCAATAAGATCGTAAATAAGTTCTCAACTGATGAATTCAAGAAGTTCGCAGAGAAGACACATGAGTATTATGAAGACGGATATATCGATCCTTCACTTGCAAATGCAAATCAGGCGAATGATACTCGTTCAGCAAAACAGCTTTCAGGAGAGTATCTGATCGGAACACAGTCATACTCACTTGGATATGAGCTTCAGGCTTCAGAAGAACGTGGATTTGAAGTTGCCATGGTTCCTACAACAAATGCATTTGTTGATACTACATCTTCACAGGGCGCTATGATGGCTGTTTCAACAGCATCAAAGAATCCTGACAGAGCTGTAATGCTTCTCAACCTTCTTAACACAGATCCTTACCTTATGACACTTCTCAACTATGGTGTTGAGGGAGTTCATTACAATCTTGAAGATGGTCTTGTAAAGTTTACAGACAAGAGAAACGATTACCAGCCTTGGACAAACGGTGTCGGCAATGTTACACTGCTTACTCCTACAGTAGATCAGGGTGCTGATTTCTGGACAACATTCAAGGACTATTATGGAACAGCTCAGCAGGTTCCGATCCTCGGATACACATATAATTCAACAGATACAGAGACTCAGATGGGAACAGTTGCTAACGTAGTAGCAGAGTATTATCTCGCACTTTGCACAGGCTCTGTAGATCCTGACGAGAAGCTCCCTGAATTCCAGAAGAAGCTTGAAGACGCAGGAATCAATGATATAATTGATGATGCTAACAAGCAGCTCGATGATTATATGGCAAATAAGAAATGAGAAATTAAGAACTAAGAACGACTAGAAAATAAGATATATGATAAGATGATGGAGCCTGCATATGTGATAAATATATGCAGGCTTTGTCAACAGTAAGGAGGCGTGCCCATGAAGGTAAGAAAGATAAGACCTGAAGAACTTAAGAGAGTATATGAACTTTTCTCGGTAGCGTTTGAGATGAGCTATGAAAGCAAGGACACAGCGGAAGAAGTATATAATAAGCTGCGTGATAATCCTCTTTCGAGAGAGGATGAATGTCTCTTGGAGAAATATGCCGCCTTTGAAGATGATGATAAGACGATGATGAGCTGTATATTTGCTACCAGATATCCAATGATATATGATGGGCACAGCGTACAGATGACAGGTGTCGGAGGTGTGTCATCCCTTCCACAGTATAGGCGTCGCGGCGGTATAAGAGGCTGTATGGATAAGCTGCTAGAGGACGGATATCAGGATGGTGTTTTATTTGCATGGCTGTATCCATTTTCATCGAATTATTACAGAAAATTTGGATTTGAGAATGGACCATTATGCTGCAAGTATAAGCTTGATCTTTCATTTATCCCGAAATACAGCGTTGCAGGACACAGCATGCTGATCAGCCGTGAGAACAGTGCAGAGATGCTGACGGACGTTAAGTGCATCTATGAGAGATACGCATCCGGTCTTAATGGGATGATAGATAATGAAAAGTGGGAATACCGATTTGTGACTGAGGCAGACCCATATGCAAAGCAGGAATATACGTATGTTTATTACGGTGAAGACGGAACACCGATTTCGTACATGACATTTACCAAAATGAAGAAAGATGGAGAGCAGTACTTAAGCTGCAGCCGTTTTGTATTTACAGACAGGGAAGGACTTGAAGGCCTGCTGTCTCTGTCGGCTTCGTTTGCGTCAGATCATAAGAGCATTATCTTTGAAGTGCCTGAATCATATCATATAGAGACTGTGGTACAGGAACAGTCATTTGGTGCGTGCACGATGTCACGGCGTTTCCTTGGAATGGTGCGTGTAGTGAACGTTCAGAAAGTGCTTGAGATATCAAAATACATCGGGAGTGGAAAACTTGCGATAGAGATTATTGATGAACAGATCGAAGAAAATAATGGCGTGTTCTCTGTTATCTTTAAAGACGGAAAGTGTATATCCGTAGCAAAAGGAACATCATCGCCAGATGTGATGATGACAATAGATCAGTTTTCGCGTTTCATCCTGGGCTGTTCTGATGTGGATGGAATGGCTTACGCGCCGAATGGAAGGTGCTGCGCCTCGCAAGGACGTGAAGAGAGTCTGCGCCAAATGTTTTATAAAAAACCATGTTTTATCTCCGAATATTTCTGACGGCTATGCCGTCAGATTTTTTTTCGCGAATAATGAGGAAAGATTCCATCTTGCTTGCACGAATGGAATTTTGACGAATATCGCGAAAGTGAGGAGCATTGCTCCGAACATGCGAATAATGAGGAAAGCGAGGAGCATCCATCGTGCTTTACATCTTTACGGACAGTATGCCACCGAATATAATATACTTATGATGTCAAAAGGCTGACAGAAAGAAGAGTAGAACATGATAAAAAAATATACATATGGAACTCCGATAGATACTGAAGCAGTAATAGAGAAAATAAAGGGCGAGAGTGGAACATGCAGTTTTGTCAAGAGTACTGATCCGTTCCGCATGGAAATCAGTCTGGATGATGATGACATAGTATATGGTCTTGGCGAGACTGTAAGAGGGATGAACAAAAGGGGATGGCATTATGAGAGTTTCTGCTCCGATGATCCGGAACATCAAGAAACTAAAGTGAGTCTGTATGGGGCTCATAACTTTTTTATCATTTCAGGTACAGATTCAGCAGAAGGATTTTTCATCGATTATCCCGGGAAAATATCGTTTGATGTAGGATTCAGCGAATATGACAAAATGGTGATAACGGCCGAAAAGGCTGATCTTGATATCTATCTGATAGAGGCGGATAGTCTTAATGATATTGTCAGTGATTTCCGTACAATGATCGGGAAGAGCTTTATTCCGCCGTTATGGGCATTCGGATATGGACAGAGCAGATGGAGTTATAAGACTGAAGAAGAGGTAGAAGAGGTCGCAAATTCCTGCAAGACTAATGGTATTCCTCTGGATATGATATATCTTGATATCGATTACATGGATGACTACAAGGATTTTACTATCGATGAAAAGAGATTTCCGGATTTTAATGGATTTGTTGAGAAGCTGAAGAAACAGAAGATACGTCTTATACCGATCATCGACGCGGGCGTAAAGATAGAAGAAGGCTATGATTTCTACGAAGAAGGAAAAAGAAACAACTATTTCTGTAAGGATGAAAATGGCAATGATTTTGAGACTGCGGTATGGCCTGGAAGAACTTATTTTCCGGATTTTATGCAGAAAGAAGTCCGGGAATGGTTTGGAAGCAGGTATAAAAAGCTGCTTGATATGGGAATCGATGGTTTCTGGAATGATATGAATGAGCCTGCAATCTTCTATTCAGATAAACATCTGAAAGAAGTATTTGGCAAGATCAAAGATTACGAGAATCTTAATATGAATCTGGAAACATTCTTTAGATTCAAGGATCTGGTTGGTTCTTTATCAAATAATGAGGAAGACTATAAGAGTTTTTATCATGTTGTTGATGGGAAAAAAGTTCGTCATTATGATATCCATAACCTTTATGGCTACAATATGACAAGATCAGCATCTGAAGAGATACAAAAAACAAGACCGGACGAAAGATTTCTGCTGTTTTCGAGATCTTCATATATTGGAATGCACAGGTATGGAGGAATCTGGACTGGAGATAATAAAGCATGGTGGTCACATCTGAAGCTTGCTCTGTCACAGATGCCGGCACTTAATATGTGCGGATTTATGTATATAGGACCGGATCTTGGCGGATTTGGCGATGACACAACTGAGGATCTTCTCATGAGGTTTATTTCCTTAGGCGTATTCACACCGCTGATGAGAAACCATTCCGCAATGGGGACAAGAAAGCAGGAGCCATATGAGTTTGTTCATTGTAAGGAGATAGGACAGCTTATCGAATCAAGGTATAAACTTCTGCCATATATATACAGTGAATTTATGAAATCTGTTCTGGAAAATAAGATGTATTTCAGACCGCTCTCATTTGATTACAGCTCGGATAAAATGGCGCGGGAGGTCGATGATCAGCTTCTTGTTGGAGAGAGTATCATGATAGCGCCTGTCTATACTCAGAACGCATCCGGAAGGAATGTCTATTTTCCAGAAGAGATGAAGATGCTAAGGCTTGGAGCGGAGGAAGATCTCGAAGGGCAGGTAATAGAAAAAGGTTATCACTATATCGACATGCCGCTTGATACTATCGTTTTCTTTTTGCGGAAAGGACACATGCTGGTTACGTCGGGCGGCGGGATGAACGTGGATGAAGTCAATATGGATCCGGGTGACCTGCATATCGCTTCATTTGCCGATAGACCGCTGACATACAGATATTATCACGATGATGGAGTCAGCATTGATTATCTGAATAAGGATAACATTTCAGAGATCAGCACACAATGACAAGAAATCACTTTTCATACTGGCTGCACTGTGTGGTTAAACGATAATCAGACGGTGTGGTTCCAGTGATCTTTCGAAAAAGCCCATAGAATTGTGAATCATACTCGCAACCAATGAAATTTGCTATATCATGAAATGACATATCTGTGAGACGGATAAGTTCGCAGGCTTTTTTAATCTTACATTCTTGTATGTATCTATGTGGAGAGATTCCCAGTTTTTGAGTAAATATACGATATAGTTGCGAGGTATCAATAGCACAGCCTTCTTTTGCAACGGTCTGTACTTTGATATTCTCATGGATATGTTTATGTATATAATTGATTGCCTTCTGAAGATTATCAGAAGGCATTAATGTATTATCCAGTTCTTTTCCATTGTCTGCCAGTGATGCAAGAATCAGGTAGAGATAACTGTCGAGCAGCAGATAGTTACAATTTACCTTTTTCATTTCATTGTAAATGCTGACAATCTTGTCTTCTAATCCCGAAATGTTGTCAAAAATAGGATAATCTGGTCTATAGTTTATCTCACGCAGAAGTGTATCACTGTTTATCAAGGCGAATCCTACCCAGTAAAGAGTCCAAGGATCATTATCATCGGCTTTATGTTCATAAAATACATGTGGAGCTATCAAAAACGATTGATGTTCATGAATGGTGAAAATCGTATTGTTTATTGAAAGAGTGCCTTTCCCTTTTGATACATATAGAAGAAGAAAATTGCTACGCACATCAACTCCGTGTGTATCACTTGGCATAAGTGCTTCAAAACCAGAGTTGACTAGACGAAGATAATAATCGGACATTCGTATTTCATCAAAATGATAATCATAAGTGTGCATATCGTTGTTCCTCTATAAGAAATGACAAAATGGTATTAATGTTCAATATTGGTTTATTATATCACGAGAATATACGAACGGGCATTGGATGAACGATTCAAATAATAAAATGCACGAAAGCATTATTGTTGAGTATTTTTACGGTTGCTATAATTACCTTGAAATTAAGGAATAGAAAGTCTATAGACAGATTAAACAATTATCGGGCCCGAAACAATCAATCAAATGGAGGTTATTATGAAAATTAAAAAGGTATTTCAGAGAGCAGGGGCATTAAGTATTGCCTGTGCACTTACTTCATCGTTGATTTCAGGCTGCGGATCTTCTAGTGCAGGGACATCATCGAATGCAGCGTCTTCAGATGCTGCTCAGAGTACGACACAGGATACTGTAACGGAGACAGGTTCAGTTTCATCAGCTTCAACATCAACAGGTACAGTCAATATCATGGGAGAAGATGTTTCAGTAGAAGACGTTACAGGGGATATAACAGTTCTTACAAATGATACATCAGATGATGAACTTTTCGAAAGCTACGTAGAACAGTTCAAGAAGATATATCCAAATGTTGGTTCAGTTGAATTTGAAGGTATTGATGATTATGACAACAACTGCAAGATCAGATTGAATGCGGGAGAATATCCAGATGTACTATACAATCCAAATCTTTCAGCAGCGGATTATGCTTCGTATTTTGCTCCGTTAGGAAGCACGGATACATTGAAAGACCAGTTTCTGTTTGCCGAACGCGGAAGTTACGATGGTCAGACATACATGATACCGGCACAAGGTGATGTTAGTGGAATCGTATATAACAAAGCTATATTTGAGAAGGCAGGTATTACTGAATGGCCTCAAACTGTAGAAGAATTTGAAACGGATCTTAAAACGATTAAAGAAAAGACGGACGCGATTCCGTGGTATACAAACTATAATGCAGGATGGCCACTCAATCAGCTTAAGGGAAACGAAGCTGTAATAGCAAATGATCCTGGATACAGATATCAGACACTTCCACATGACACAGAACCGTTTGCAACAGGAAAACCAAACTATGAACTTTATAAGTTTCTGTATGATGTGACAAGTGAGGGACTTATCGAAGATGATCCAGTAACATCTGATTGGGATAAGAGTCTTCAGATGCTTGCAGATGGTGAAGTTGCCTGCATGGGTCTTGGATCATGGGCGATATCAAGCATACAGCCGCTTGCCGGCAATGCGGATGATATAGGATTCATGCCTTGGCCTACAGGTACAAATACAGCTATGGTAAATGCAGGATATGGACTTGCGGTAAATAAGAATACGAAGAGTCTTTTAGCTGCAAAAGCATTTGTTCAGTGGTTTATCTGTGATTCGGATTACACTGAGAAAAAGGGCGAAGTATCTGGTAAGAAGGGCGCGGATCTTCCGGCTAATCTGAAAGATATGCAGGATAAGAAAACAACACTTATTACTGAACTTCCAGCCAAGAAGGGCGAAGAAGGTCTTACAGATGCAATATGTGATGAATCAGAAGTTGGTTTATATACGGAGAAATTCGGAAGAAGAATCATTGATACGGCACTTGGTAAATCAACTGAGGGATTTAAATCATATGATGATATTTGCAATCAGATGAATGAGGATTGGAAATCAGCGCAGAAGAAAGTCTTTGAGAAATATGGTATAAAACAGTAATGATATAAGCAGGTAACAAAACATCCTTTAGTATAATAACTGGAACAAAATAAATCAGAAGAGCTGCAGTATAGATAACGTATGAAACATCAAGTTATATATTGCAGCTCTTTATAAATGGAGATAGAAACGTATGTACAAACACGTTCTTATATTTAATGATTCACATTTCTTCAATTACAAAAAGCTTGAGAATGTGAATGATGATTGTACAATCTGCGGACTAAATGATATTTCGGAAGAGCTGGAGAAGGACTATAGCGTTTTTATAAATACTCATGGTGATTTCTTTCCACAAGAAGCCGTTGAAAGCTTGATGAATTTCTTACAGAACGGGAAAGGTTTCTTGAATATCGGCGGAGTGCCGCTGAAAAATGTCCCTCATGCCGATGAAGAATCAATAAGTGGGAATACCATAGAACAGATGGCATATTACAGGAAACTTAATATACATTCTTATATGAGCGAAAACTGTGACAGTGTAGAAGATATCAGGTGCAGTGAAGATTATTCTTTACTTAGAGATTTCGCTGAATGCATTGATGAAAAAAATGCGAAAAGCATGGTATGGAACGCTACCAAAGATAAATATGAACCAAAGATATGGGGATCAAATGGATCAGTAGATGTATCTGTGCATTCGTTATTGGATGGAATAGATAAAGATAGAAGAGTCGTATCGTATGCGTCATTAGTTGAAAATTGGAACGGAGCATTTCGTGGAGGAAGATGGATATTAATATCAGGAACTGTAAAAAGCAACTGTATTGATATAAGTCTGCTTGCTGATTCAATTGAGTTCATTTCAGATAAGTGTACTCGATTTTTGATAGAACCAGGATATGCAAGTTATTTTTGCGGAGAAAGACCCAGTGTTAAGATTTCGGTATATCAGTATGATGCAGCCAAGACCTGGGAAGGAAGTATTGTTTGCAGAAATAAAGACGGTATTATTGACGATTTACTCATTGCATTTGACGGAAAAGAGCAGATGCAGTCGATGTATCGTGCATATGAGGAAATCAAGGAACCGGGATATTATGAACTTAAAGCGGAACTTAAATCAGAATCGGGAGAGAAAATCAGAGCAATCCAGGGTTTTTATATATATGATGACGTAGTGATTGGCGAAAAAGGACATGCTGAAGCGTCACACAGTTATTTCAGAATCGGGGGAAAACTGAGCCCGGTTTTGGGAACTACATATATGTCGGATGAGGTTTCACGCAGCTTTTTGTTATATCCTAATGCAGCACATTGGAGAGATGATATGAGATCGATAGCTGCAGAAGGCATAAATTGGATCCGTACGGGGTTGTGGTGTAACTGGCGCCGGTATATGTGGGATAGCGGAAGAATGGATGAAGCTGTTTTGAGAGCTTTTGATGCTTTTATTCAGACGGCTGCGGAATATGGACTTCATGTGACATTTACTTTCTTTTCATTTGTACCAGAAAGCTGGGAAGGAAATAATCCGTATTTAGATGAAAGAAGTCTTAAGGCACAGGAGATTTTTATTGCTTCATTTGTATCAAGATCCCAAAACTACAGAAATATAGACTGGGATCTTATAAATGAACCATACACGTTTGACCATCCGCTAACAAAAAAAAGTCCGGATGATGTACTTGAGCAGAAAGCGTTTGCAGATTATCTGAGAATCAAATATGAGAATGTCAACAAGATGAATGAACTGTTAGATCTTGATGGAACTATTATCAAAGATTTTTCAGATGTGAGAGTACCACTTCCGGAAGAAATAAATTTTGAGTACACGGATAATGGCGACAGCAAAAATGGATTGATATGGCGTGAGTATAAGTTATTTACTATAGAAGTATTCAGAAAATGGATACAAAGAATGTCATCTGTGATAAAGGCATACTGTCCTGAACAGATGATATGTGTAGGACAGGATGAGGCGATAAGAGGTCAGAGACCGACTTCACTTTTCTTTGAGAATGATGTTGATTATACTACGCAGCATCCGTGGTGGTACAACGACAGTATAGTGTATTCATTAAAGACATCGTTATCGTTAATGAAACCACTCCTGAATCAGGAAACAGGAGTGATGTATGTCGAAAGAGGCGATGGTCAGCCAAGAATAGACGAAGAAGAGACAGCAAATCTCATTGAAAAGAAATTTGCATATTCTTTTGCTGTTGGAGGTGCGGGGGCAGTGCATTGGGTCTGGAATTCAAACTATGACCTGAAAAGTGCAGGCGAAGCATATATCGGTGCACTAAGAAATGATCAGACTATGAAGCCGGAAAGCTTGCTGTTTTCAAGATTTAGATCATTCTTTATGGAAATAGGAGAGTCATGTACAGATATAATATGTAAACCATCGATAGCTGTGATATACCCGTTTTCGAACGATCTTTCCAACAGGAGTTTTGCAGGAATAGCATGTAGAAATTTAGTCCATATTTTTACAGATTATTTGAAATATGATTTCTATTTTGTAAATGAATTGGTGCTTGACAGTCTTGAGGAAGAAAAGCCCAAGGTCATTATCGCGCCATCTCCACACCAGTTTTCAGATGCGCAGTTTATCAGATTGACAGATTATATTTCGAGGAATGATACAACGGTCATATTTACAGGACCGGTTTCGATAAACGAATATTGCAGATATAGTGAACGATTGACTCAATTTGGAGAAGGAAGCGACATAAGACTTTTACAAAGGTATGAGAATCTTATTTATGACGAAAAGAAATATAGTTTTTCTTATAATAATCAGATGTTGAATGAGGCTTATGTGCAGGAGTATTCAGGGCAGTTATGTACAAAGCTACACATTGGAAAGGGAACACTTGTCCTTGTCGGTATTCCTGTTGATTTAAGTGAAAGTATCGAAGAAAGTGCTGAATTGTACAAAAAACTGATAGACGAAAGCGGCTTCATACCGGAATTTGAATTTAACGCATCATTCAGAGAATCTGTTTATGTTTCCAAAATTGATTGGAGTCAATGCAGGATATATTTTCTGATAAATGAATCTGCACAGAAATCTCAATGTGTGCTTAAAGACAGCGGACGAAAAATGAGATATTTGCTTGATATCGAGGGTAATGAAACAGTTATGTTCTCTGTGAATCCAGAAGGACAGCTCCTTAATTCGTATCGCGGTAAAAAGATAGTAGTAGAGAAGGAGGAACGCTGATTTGAAAAAGGATAAGAGTAAAATATTACTTATTATAGTATTTACGATATTTCCGTTTATATTTCTTATAACATTTACATATCTTCCAATATTCCAGATGATACGTTATTCATTTACGGATTGGGATGGCGTAAGCAAGATTCTTAACTATGTGGGGTTAGATAATTACAAGAGAATACTGACAGATTCACAGTATTTTGGAGTTTTCAAAGTAAGCTTTTATTATCTGATAGGGGCAGCGATACAGCTCATATTGGCACTCGTGATAGCCGGGGTACTGAATACTGCGATGCGTTGCAAGAAACTTTTTAAAGGAATCATGTTTTTTCCGTACCTGATAAATGGTGTTGCAGTTGCAATGATATTCAATTTCTTTTTTACACCTGATGGGACTTTTGATTCGATATTGAAATTCGTGGGGCTAGGGGGTCTGATTCAAAAATGGCTTGGAGACCCGGCGCTTATAAATTACTCGCTCGTATTTGCACAGCTGTGGCGCTATCTTGGATTTACAGTCGTCATCTTTCTGGGTGCAATGCAGGCAATTGATACGCAGGTATATGATGCTTCGAAAGTTGATGGAGCCAGTGGCTTTCAGACATTTTGGTATATTACAATGCCATCTATAAAGTCAATTCTGGAGTTACAGTTGATACTTGCGGTCAAAAACGCATTCAGCGCTTTCGAAACTCCATATATTATGACTGATGGAGCGAATGGAAGTATGACATTTGTCATTCAAACTATTAAGACAGCGTTTAATTACAATCATGTTGGGCTGGCGTCAGCAATGGCAATGGTATTGTTTATCATTATTATTATCATTACTGTTGTGCAGAAGATATTTTTGAGAGAGAGAGGCTGAATATGAAGAAAATAAAACTGTCTCAAATTATGAAATACATATTTATGATAGCGATATGTCTGATAATAATAATACCATTGCTTGTCGTGTTTCTTGGAGCGTTTAAAACGCATACAGAATTTTATCAGTCTGATCCGCTTAGTCTGCCAAAAAGTTTTTTGAATTTTGACAACTTCATTGCTGTCTTTAAGAAAGGAAAACTTCTGAGGGGCTTTAAGAACACAGCGATCATAATGATCGTTTCACTGACCGGATCCATATTGTGCGGTACAACTGTTTCATATGTACTCAGCAGGTTTGATTTTAGAACAAAGAAACTTCTGCAGAATATGTTTCTATTTGCAGCACTTGTTCCTTCAGTAACAATGCAGGTATCAGTATTTCAGATAATATCAAGTATGCATTTATTTAACACGTTATTTGCTCCCATAGTTTTATATATAGGAACGGATATCATTGCAATTTACATCTTTATGCATTTTATTGATAATATTCCTGTTGATCTGGATGAAGCGGCTATGCTTGACGGAGCAGGCAGGTTTACTATTTTCTTCAGAATAATCTTTCCGCTTCTTAAACCTGCAATCATAACAGTTCTGATCATAAACGGAGTTGGGATATATAATGATTTCTATACAGCTTTTCTGTATATACCATCGTCGAAACTTGCGACAATATCGACGACCCTTTTCAAGTTTAAAAGTTCATATGGCAATCAGTATGAGATCATATGCGCAGGTGTGATAATTATCATACTTCCAATATTGCTTATCTTTATCAAACTTCAAGATTATATATATAATGGTCTTGTAATGGGATCCGTAAAATAAAAACGGAGGAATGAATTATTAGGATTACGAAGGAGTATGATGTATAATATCATTACTTGAACAAGTTATTTATAATACAGTCATAACGGCATATGACATTAGTTTCACGGTCAACGGGGGAAACGGACATATGGTGAAACGTATTTCTGGGATACTGTTATCTCTGAGTATGATTCTGACTATCTTTATGTCAGTATCATTTTGTTGCTATGCGGCAGGTGATACTGACATTTCTAAAAATCCTCATGTTCTTTTTCTAAGTTCATACAGCTACGAGTGGGAAAGCAATCCAAAACAATTGCAGGGTGTTGCTGATACGCTGAATGGATATGCTAAGGTCGATTATGTATTCATGGACACAAAACGGCTTAATTATGATGATGTTAAGGATGATATATATAAAAATATAAGATCACGCGAATCAAAAAGGAAGTATGACTATGTGCTAGCGGCAGACGATGCGGCACTTGTTTTTGTGAAAGAGTACCGGAAAGAGCTCTTTGATGGTGTACCTGTCGTTTTTGAAGGTATCAATAATGTAGATACTGCAGAAGAGGCAGCAAAAGATCCACTGATGACCGGAATCGTCGAAGCTTTTCCTCTTCATGAGACAATAGCATTAGCGGATAAATTGAATCCTACGGCGACGAAAGTCGTAGGAATCTCGGATAGTACAATATCGGGGATTGGATCAACAAAACAGTTTATGGACTGCAAAGACAGTTTTCCAAATCTGGCATTTTCAACGATAGACTGCTCGTCTATGACGTGCGATGAGATAGGAAAGAAAGTGGCGGGATATGGAAATGACACTATACTTGTCTTTTTGATGATGACAACAGATAAGGATGGTATAAATTATTCGTTGACAGAGGCAGTAGAGTATGTGGTGGCTAATGCGAAGGTACCGGTATGCAAGGCAGATGAGCTGGGCATAGGGTCGGGAATACTTGGCGGTGTGGTCGTATCATATTATGATATGGCGGCGGATGCTGCAAAGATCATACTTTCTGTTGAAAAAGGCGCAAAGATATCTGATTTCCCGCTTCAGACTGCAAAATGCCGATGCGAATTCGATAAAAAGATCATGGATCGTTTTAAGATATCAAAAGCAAATATTTCGAAAGCATATGATGGTGAGGTAGATTATATAAATGATGTACCATCATATTTCCAGAAACATAAGACGGTTCTGGTACCTGCGGGTATCATAATCATGCTGCTTATATGCTTCTCTGTATTTATAATATATCAGCAAAAGAAAGCACAGATAGCTGAACGTGAGGCTATGGAAGAACGGGCAAAGAATACGGCGAAAAGTGAGTTTCTTGCACGTATGAGTCATGATATCAGGACACCGCTTAATGCTGTACTGGGATTTGCCTCATTAGCATGTGATGAAACAGGTGTGTCAGATAAAGTCAGGGATTATCTATATAAAATTGAGACATCGGGTAAATATCTTCTGGGGCTTATCAATGATGTACTTGATATGTCGAAGATTGAAAGCGGCAAGGTCGAACTACATGAAGAAAGTGTGGATAGTCTTAGATTTCTGAATGGAATTGCAGAAGTGTTCGGAGCTCAGGCACAGGAAAAAGGAATCAGACTTGTTACGGATTTTTCTAAAGCTACGCCTTCATGGGTGATGATGGATGGTCTTCGTTCGAGGCAGATATATGCGAATATCCTTTCAAACGCAATTAAATATTCTCAGAGTGGAACTGAGATAAGATGGTCGGTGATCGATACACCTACCGGAAATGATACTTTTCATATGGTGAGTATGATACGCGATCAGGGATATGGTATGAGCGAAGAGTTTCTGACAAAGCTTTTCCAGCCGTTTGAACAG
>OBMA010000591.1_pt1 | contig 21636 bp, 22 predicted proteins | sample 1539141 | NCBI WGS metagenome assembly OBMA01 (sample SAMEA3991484, study PRJEB22521) | metagenome | biome: anthropogenic terrestrial biome; feature: sewage plant; material: raw primary sludge | place: Sweden | collected 2012-09-26
ATTATTACTGTTTATCAATAAAAACGTCTCAGCTGATTTAGTTTTTAATATAAAATATTTGTGTATAATTTTCTATTTTAATATAAAATATAATATATAAATTATGAAGGGACTTTATAAAATGGAAGCGGATTGTTGTTATGGAATATTATATGGTTTATTTATTGCTGATATTGATAAGATTAATTGTTTGATAAACCATAATATTGATATTTATTTTGGCGAAGTACTTGGAAAATATTCTGAAGTTGAATTTAGCGTTAATGATTATATAACATTAATATCTGTTGATGAAAATGTTATTAAAATAGTTGAAGATAATAAATTAGAAACAGGATATAATCCATTAAACGAAACAGTATATGAAAAAAATGAATTGGATAATGATACTGTGCATATGAATAAAGATTTTAAATATAGGTGGGATGATTATCCATTGGAATATTATATTGATTATCTTATGACTGGTCAATTACCTAAAGATTTTTAAAATAAATAAGCCAAACTATATATTGTGTAAACACAAAACAGTATTGTGTAAACACAAAACAGCCAAACTATATTATGTAAACACAAAACAGCTAAACTATATTATGTAAACACAAAACAGCCAAACTAAATGTTAAAATTAGTTTGGCTTATTTATTATATTTTATATTGTATTATCATTTCTAATAACATTAACATTATCTACATCAATTATTTTCTTTTTATAGAATCTATCATATTCAGTATTTGTATACTTATTTGGGTTTCCATGTAATGTTGCTAATTTATCTTTTAAATATTCGGAATTATATCTATTGAATTGTGTACCATTTACTCCCATATTATAATCACCTAATGATTGATTACTAGATCCTCGTGTTGATTGATTTGTATATGGGTCATGGTCGTATATATTACCTAATTTATATGTGTAACTAGCGCCAAGCCATTTTGATAATAATGATACTCCTTCAGTAGCGAAGAAATTTGTTGATGATTTTAATTTTTCAAGTTTATATTTATATAAATCATTAGTTTGAATTTTATTTAAAGTTGCATGCTGCGTATTTACATTTGGATTATAATGATAGGTGTTTGTTGAATTAGTTGCATTATTTTTATAATCATTTATGTTTTTACGTATAACTGTATCTTCTCCATATATATTTCCTAAGCCAGATATACCTACAGACGATAAATTAAAGTTACAAATAGCTTCAGATGCATCAACTAAATCTTTATATTTTGTTGCAGAATTACTATTAATACTGTTACCTACATTTTCTAATGCATTTTGCATTGCTTCGTAACGATTTGCTTGTGGCTTATTAATTGATGTTTTACCGGCGCCTTCAAACAATGAACCTGTATTATAATATACACCATCTGAACCAAACATTATACCGAAAAATTCGTTCATAGTATGTGTATAACATTTATCATATTTTATTTTAACAGATCCTTTACCTAATTGAAATGGTTGTTCATTAGTTATTTCATTTGGTGTTAAATTAGATAAGCTTTCTAAATTAAATTCACAATTAACAAACGTATATAATTTATATGACATAACATTACCATATTCAGATGTAGTATCGCTTGATGCATGTGCTGATTTATATTTATATGTTATATTTTGTGAATTAGAATGCATTGCTGTTTGAAAATATTTAATAGGAGATTCAAATACCATTACATTAATATCAAATTTTCTTAAATTATCAGGTAATATTTCACGAGCATTAACCGCATCATATGCAACATATTTATATAAATCAAACATTGTTGTAATACGCATATCAATTGCATCCGCATTGAATTCTAATTCGATTGTACGTTCTTTGCCAAATTCACTTATTTGTGGTATATCAGCTTGATTTAAATTTTTTATTGACTTGAAAAACCATGGTGCATTTGAATTAATATATGATAAAATTGCAGCAAATTTATGTAATGCAACATATCTTTCATTTGATTGTACTGATGGATAATTTCTATTTAACAACAAATAACGAGCAGCTGAACCTGTTGCTTCTTCTGCCTTAAGGTTATTTAATAAACCTCCAAATAAACCATATTGTGTATCAAAGTTAAAAAATATTTTAAAATAAAACCAACCAGGGTCATTTAGTGGTGATGTTAAACCTTTTTGCCACATTGAACGTTCATTAACAAAATCAGAATAACCCCAATCAGGAATTTCAAATCTTACATTGGGAGCATCTTCATATATTGATTGTACATAATTTGGATTATCGAAAGACGTTTTAACTTCATATCGTAAATCATTAGCTTCCATACCAGGGTTTTCTTTCAAAATATCGTCTTGTGTACGAGTTTTTGAAACACCACCTGTTTTATTTATTGTGTTTGCTGAAAATGTTGGCGTTGATATAATAGTTCCATACAATTGTTTATCGCTAACATTTGTTGTTGGATAAGCAATTTTGTTATAAACAGAATTTGCAGCACTATTTGCTATGCCGTTTTTTGCTGATTGTAATGCAGCTTTACCTAATTTATTTAATAATCCCATTATTTACTATTATATAATTGTGACCATGAATCAGTCATAACTAATTCATCACTTATTCTCATATTACTATCAATATCATCAAAATCAATTTTGTATTCTTTATCTGTTGTTTTTGATTTTATTGTAGCTTTTCCTTTCACATAATCTATATATGTTATTTCAAAATCATTAATATTTTCATTGTCGAATTTAATGTTTTTATATGTTTTGTTTTGAAATGATAATTCTGTATTCCAATACAGTGTTAAATCTACAACAGTTTTTGTAAAACCATTTTCATATTCACGTGACAATATAATAAGCTTAGATGGTTTCCAATATTCGTCATTTTTTAATTCAATTACTTTATTGTTTTGATAAAAAACACCGTTATCTATATTATTTGTTTTTAAATAAGTTTCAACTGCATTATTAAACAATTGCTTATGGACAATATTATATTTATCTGATAAATATTCTGATACTTGTACGGGACGAGTATCATATATCAGATCATTATAGTTTTTTATTTTATTTGAAATACTTATCATTTTTATTTTATAATTAATTTTTATATTAATCCAGTACTTTCTATTATAGAATCGTTTGATGGATTAACAAAATTATCTTCATCATTTTCTTGACTAGAAACAGATTGTTTATTATCAGTATCATTACCTGTTAATATTTTTTCAACATATGTTGCACGTGCTGATGTTATTGCATTTGATAAATTAATACGAGGAGATTGTAATATTAATGACAAATATTGATTTATTTCTTTTGATTCTTCATCATATTTAAACCACATACCGTCAATATAATAAATACCACTGTTTTCTATATCTGGCATTTGTGAACCTTCAGTATTAACTATACGTTGAATAATATCATCTGTTTTTGTATCTTCTGTTGCTAATTCATTCATGTTTTTAGCAATATACATTTTAGATGTCCTATCGTCTACCCACAATGATACACCAATTAAAGTTCCACGTTGTAAACCAAAGTTTGGTCTAACTAATCTACATATATAATGTTTAGCTGATTTTTTAGCAGATGCAAAATTATTAATTATTTTTTGCATTTCATAATTATATCCATATGCGTTTGAAGGAGAATAAATATGAATTGAATCTCCTGATATATTACGAGCTTTATTAGATCCAATACTATTATCGTTAGCGCTCATAACTACATTTAAATCATATTGTTGATACGACCCATTACCTCCATTTGTTTTATCATCACATACAAACACATTAGTTTGTGTACCGTATGTTTCAAATGCATTAAAACTTGTATCTTCATACCAACTATCTATTTCAATATTTGATAAACAACCTGTTTGTCTGAAATTTGTTAAAACTCTATCAACAAGAACAGGATGAGAATGAAAGCCAGATTGACTTTGACCTGTTTGATTAAAACCAATGGACGCAATAACTTTTAACTTAGATATATCTATATTTGTTGAATTCAATATTTTACCTTCATTCATAACAACTAAATATCCATAGACATCAATCCATGCGTTAACGGTATCTAACATATTACCTGATGATTGTAAAATATTGTTTGTTATATAATCACTAAAATGTTGATTAGCTATTCTACGTTTTTGCATATCCTTAATTTCTTTAACAGAATCATTGCCTGCAAAACCTAAATTACATTGTTCTGATATCGCATGTAATGCTTGCCATGTAGTTGTAGTATGGGTATCTGATATGTTATCGTTATTGACTTGTTTTTTATATTGTTTAAAATATGTTATTGCTTTATCAATACAATCAGTTATATCTGTATTTTTATCAACATAATCAGGATATTTTTTCATTAACTTATCAATAAAAACGGCTGTATCATCAATATTTGCATCATTATCGTCAGTTTCATTATATACCATTTTTGAATTTATTAATAAACTAATTATTGCATTAATATTTTTAGTCTTTTTATATTCAGTAACGCATGATTCTAACAAAGAATTAATATCATCATTAATTATATTTGAATTATTAATTTGATTTAATAATTGATTTGTATCTGTAGTTTCTGCATTATCATAATTAGTAGCATATGTTGGTGTGTTTTCATCAACATTCAATCCATTAACGTTACATGAATTACATGTATAATAATCTATGTTTTCTGTATATGCATCATCTGTTAATTCTTTTAATTTAAATGAACCATCATAATGATATACATTTTGATAAAAATCGTTATTTTCAATTTCAATTGTTTGTTGATTAGTTATGTTGAATTCTAATTTAATTGTCCGATATGTTTTTTCATCTTGTGGTACAAGAATAACTTTTATAGTATCTTGAATATCTATTTTATGTGGCTTGCCATATACAGCTGCATTTGATTCTTTATCATCATATATATCTAACCGTAATGTAGGTAAAAAACCAGTATAATCTAATTCAAATGCTCGTATAAGATCTTCATCTTTGATAACGGTATTAGCTATTTGAATTATTGGGACAAACTTACCATATATCGCATCTGTATCTTCCTGTAGATTATGTGTTGATAAACCTTTAGAACTGTCCTCAGAGTTGTCGTATGGCATTACTATTATTGGCTTGACATATAATGGGTCGTGCCATACTTTAGGGTCATACTCGTTATATATTCCATCACTTTCAGTACCTGACATTATAATACCATAATATGCAAGTTGTTCTGGATTCATTGTATCATCTGAAACTTGACTAATTGTTGAGCTTACAGCATTATCTATTTCTTTATATTCGGTCATATATTTTAAATTTATTTAAAAAAATTGTCATATATTAATAAAATATTAAACCAGATGATTGGTCAATTATATAATTTTGTTCTCCAGATAATTGTTCATTTGGTGAACGAGTTTCTGATGTAGTTTTTTGATAATTTTTAGTTTGTGAATTAACGTTTGTTGAATTTGTTGTTATTAATTCACACGCTGTTATATTTGTATTTATACTATTTTCACAATATTCTATTGATGGCACTAATATCATATCATCTTCATTTAATTCAAATGGATTAGATATACCATTAACTTTACATATTATATCAGCATATTTATCAGTTCCATACATTGCTTGAGATATTAAATCAGGACGTGCTACATAATATTTATTAACTATAAGTGGCGTTCCTGATAATGATATTTTGGTATTAAAAGTACTTGCTAATAAATCCATATATTCAACATTATTGTTAACTATTGTAGGTTTACTATTTATAATTTTATATTCAAGCATATTATCTAAGTATTTATATATAAAAATAAAACAAAGTTTGTGATTTACAATCACAATATAATAAAGAGTATGAAACGATAATTTCATATTAAGTTTAAAATATTTTGAATTTTTTAAAAAACATTCTATATTGATAACACAAACAATAAAAAATAAAAATATGTATTACAAAGTTGATAGCATTGATTGTTCTTTAATTTTAATTAATTATAAAAATAGTGAAAAACGTGACCTTATGAAAGTTTGGCATATGCCAAATGAAGAAATTGGTTCTACTATTATTGATGTTATCAATAAAGTTGCAAAAACACATCATCTTGATGCAAAAAATGCAACATATAGAGATAGTATTGTATCAATTTCAGGTTTAACAGATGAACATGGCGCAGGTCTTGATGATGAAGAAATTGAACGATGGAAAGATGGCAATGCACTTGCATACAAATTCACAATTTCTTTTGATATTGCAGCATGTGAATATGTTACACATATAGATTTAAATAACGCTGGTATAGCACCAGAACTTATACAATTTTAAAATATAAATATTATGGAAATAATCCTAAAAAATATGAATTATTTAGTTTAGCATATGAATACGGACATTCGTGTGGTAATGAAGAAATATGGAGTTATGCTTGTGATTTTATTGATTTAATTAAATAAATTATATGCGATATAAAGCAGTCAATGTGCGTATTAAGCTTAAATTAAGTAATGGTGATAAAAACCAAGACGTTGTAGATCATTGTTATAAAGATGTTTCAATGGTTTTTGATTCTATACAAAAACTTATTACATATATATCATCTACTTATTTAAATGTAGATAATGCAAAGCCTCATATAAATAAAGACAATAAAGTTGTATTATCTGATATAGATATTAAACATTTTTTGGATTTTGATTATATGGATAAAGATGAGGCAGATATAATGATTAATAAGAATTATACAGCAAACCTTGAAATAACATTTGATGTAATTAAACAATAAAAATTATGATACAACCTAAAAATAAAGAAGAATTGCGTGCAGCCATAGCTGAACGTATTGAAAAATATGGTACTGAATGTAATTTAAATGATATAGATGTATCAGATATAACTGATATGGCTTGCATGTTTTATAAATCACAATTTAATGGCGACATAAGCAAGTGGAATGTAAGTAAAGTTGAAGATATGCATTTTATGTTTGCTAGTTCTGTTTTCAATAAAGATATTTCAAAATGGGATGTAAGTAACGTTACCGATATGTCTTGCATGTTTTCAAATTCTAGATTCAATAAAGATATTTCCAAATGGAATGCAAGTAAAGTCGAATACATTGATAATATGTTTTTTAATTGTACTATTGAAAATAAACTAAAAATGCACCAAAAATTATGATACAACCTAAAAATAAAGAAGAATTGCGTGCAGCTATAACTGAACGTATTGAAACAAAAGCAGAATATTGTGATTTAAATGATATTGATGTTTCGTTAATTACTGATATGGAATCATTATTTGAAGATTCATATTTTTATGGCGACATATCAAAATGGGATGTCAGTCATGTAACTAATATGGCTAATATGTTCACAAATACAAGTTTTAATGGAGATATATCTTCATGGGATGTCAGTAATGTAATCAACATGCATGCTATGTTTAATTATAGTGCATTTAATTCAGATATTTCTGCTTGGAATGTTATTAACGTTACAGATATGTCATATATGTTTACAGATTCTGTTTTCAATAAAGATATATCGAAATGGAATGTTAGTAAAGTCAAAGACATGGTATCTATGTTTGCTAGAGCACAATTTATGGGTGATATATCAACGTGGGATGTTAGTAACGTCAAAGACATGAGTTGTATGTTTTACAGGAATAGATATTGTTTTCCTGATATATCTTCATGGAATGTAAGTAAAGTTGAAGACATGAGTTGTATGTTTATGTATTCAACATTTAATGGTGATATATCTAAATGGGATGTTGACAATGTAACTCATATGGAATCTATGTTTTTTAACTCAGCATTTAATCAAGATATATCACATTGGAATGTAAGTAACGTAATAAACATGGATAACATGTTTATGTACACACAATTTAATAATGACATACATAATTGGAATGTCAATAATGTAAAACAACACAACTTGACATTCGATAATTGCTCTATTGAACATAAATATAAACCTATATTTAATATATGATAAATGGCGAGTAAATTTACAGGAATTAAATATAAAAAATGACATTAAAAATAAAAGCTAGGAAATTTCCTAGCTTTTATATATTTATTTTATTAATTTTTCTAATTCAGAAATTCGTTTATCTTGTTCACGAACTTTATCTAATAACGTTCCAAGCATTGCAGAGAATACTGAATTATAGTCAACTGCATATCTATCGAAATCCTTATCATAATTAACAGAATCAGGAATTATCCCTATAATTTCTTGTGCAATTACACCATGTGTTATTTTATCTTCATTATTATATTTGAATGATTTAATTAAATCAGGTATTTTCAATATATTTTGTTTTACAGTATCAGACATTGGTTTAATATTGTGTTTAACTCGTTCATCTGAAGAGTAATATAATGTTTCTCCTTTCATGTATGGACCACGTAAATCCGAATTTAATACTCCGGCACGTGAATAAAGTAAACCAGAATTTTGTTTTGTACCGACTAAATAATATCTGTCTGTATCAACTACATTTGTTGAAAATAAATTTTCATGTGTAACCAAAGTACCTGATTGATTCGGTAATGTTAAAGTAATATCAGCTGATTTGTTATTTGTATTTAACATAATTGTTGCTGATTTAACTAAACTTTGTGATTCACTATAATTAGGTGAAAATTTAATTCCATGACAAATTTCCATAATATTTTGTCCATTTGTTGAATTATCTATATATGGAAATATTTGAGTTCCACCATATACCCCACCCATTGATGTATAACCATCTTTGGTATTGCGTATTAAATGAACTGTTTTTGCATTTAATGCTAATTGACCTGATTCTTCTGGTGGTGTTGTAAAAATGCTTTGACTCATATACAGTTTACCTTGACTTATGTATGGTACTTTGTATATGTTTGTACTACTCATTGCTGTTGGCAACGCAGAATATTTAACAAAATCACTAGTATCAAGTGCACTTGTTCCAGTTGAAATAAATGGAATGGCTGTTGTTACACCATTTGTTGTGATATCCATTGTAGAAATAGTACCGGCAACTTGTTTATATTGTAAACCACTTATTGTATTTGTATCAATAGTTATATTATATGTTATAGCCATTTGTTGAATAGCATTATATAATGTACCTGCAGGATCTGTTTCACCAACATATTGTAATTGGCCAAAACTAATATGTGATACTACTTCAGATTGCGTTAATTCACGTTTAACTAACGTTTTAATCCATGAACCAGCCGTAGGAATATCTGTTGTTGTACTATTTTTAGTTTTTAAATATATGTAATTATATATATTGCCTAGACTATCTTTAACATTTGAATATATATGTGGTGATGTTACATCATAATTTAATGTTGAATAAATAGTCGCATTATTTAATGTGTTTAATATATCGAATTTTGAAGTAACATCATTTTCACAATTAACAACATCTACAATGTATTTTGCTAAATTGTTAATATTTGTTAAATTAGTATTAACTCCTGTTGTTAATGTATTAATTGATTGTACATTACTATTTATATCAGTTAATAATTCGTTTTTAACACTATTTATATTTGTTGTTATTCGTGTTTCAAGTTCTTTACCAACACTTGTTGTTTTAAATGCATTTTTATTTGTATTTTGGACACCACGCCAAGATCTTGCCATTGCAATATCAACAGCTTTATTTATAGCTTTACCTATTTCTCCATAATTGCCTTTTGTTTTTGTACCAACAATTTCAGTTAAAATATCTGTTTTATTAGCATTAATTGTTACAAGTAATTCTGCTGTAAGAGCATCGGCATTTGTAGAATATTTTACATTATTCAAATATATAGAATGTTGTGAATCTAAATCAGTAAAAAATACAACATTATGATTTGTTGCACTTGATATTTCACCACGTCTATCATTTTCTGTTGCTCCTATATATGAGTATATTAATCTATTTCCGTTATTAATTGACATATTGTTTAATTAAATATTGTATTTGTATTATTAAAAATAAAAATTATAATGGCATATATGACATTAAATCATCATACCAATAATTATTTATAAATTCAGGATCTTGAATTATATATGCATTTGCACTTGTAACATAAATATCATGAGTTGGTGTTTCAATACCTGTTTGTTTTATATTTGCATTATGGGCAAGCATAATAGATAAATAAATATCTGTATTAATATTTATTTTAAATGCATTAAATTTTACAACATCATTTCCAATGTTAAAACAATTTTTAGGATTAGTTGAATCTGTAGCATAATTTTTATTAGCGTCAACTAAATACAATATTTTATTTGATACATTTTCATACATTTTAAAATTATCGTCATCATGTAAATTATAAAAATGATATGCTCTAATAATATAATAATTATCTGGTATCAATATATAATGTCCATTTATTGATTCAGTTAAATGTATATCAATAATATTGTTATCTTGTATATTACATATTTTATATGTTGATGGATCTGTTATATTTCCATCACTAATATTTTTATATAATGCAAAATACAACGGCTTTATTGATGCTATTTTTTTGGTTGAGAACAATTCATGTGGTATTATTACATTTTCCTTTGATTTCCATTGTAATGTATTTCCCATAGACATATATGGTTTTAAATATTCATCTACAACAGGTGTACCAAGCACATTAGCATACATGTATGTAGATAATGTAACTGTATCTTTTAACACCGTACGAGGGCTAATATATGCCTCTGTGTCAATGTATGTATATGAATCAGGTATATTTAAATTACTAATATTGTGTTCAGCATATGTAATATCTATATCATTCAGCATAACTGTTGAACCACATGTAGATACTCCACCGCTATCGTTAGACAATATTGTTGCAGAAAAAGTGGATGCATTTATTGTTGTTCCAATTGGTAATTCAACTGCGCTATTTCCTATTGTATTAAAATTTATTTTACCTATATAAGCATTAAAAGGATATTGATATGTTACAGACATTTGTATATCTTGCAATGTTGCATCTACATATTTTGCTGGTTGTAATGCAGGTAAATAAGATAATGGAATATATGCATTATTTGATGTTACATATGCTGTAGACAAATCAGAATGTTTTACTATAGGTATTATATCATTAATATTTTGTTGTAACATATTATATGATGATATTAATGTATCATTCATATATGTATATGCTGAATTAAAATAATCAAATACTCCATTATATGATACTGCGACATATGTTAAATTATCAAGATTATCGGCATTTTTAAATCCAAAACCAGATGCAATAATATTGTTGTTTATAATAAGATAATTTTTTTGTTCTAGTTCATTCTGCAACCAAACCATTGCACCTGAATCTTTTAATAATTCAGGTATATTGGAATTTGTGGTCGCATAAAATTTTAGATATTCACCATTTATATTATTCATAATTGTAAAAAAAATTTATTCTGTAACTGTATCAATTAATGGATTTGTCATATTGACAATATCTGAATTATTAACAGTATAATTGTATTTAGCTGTAACATTTATCATATAATGAGAAGGGTCTTTAAATAATGAAGGACGCAAATCAAAATATAAGCCTTTTGTTATTTCTGTTGCTGTATTTTCTGCGCCATTCATATAATATTCAAACAATACAGGTATTGAAATTGATTCTCCGGCAGCTAATTCTAAATATTGAGCATCATCTTTTTGTTGACAAATTAATGCATTTTCTGTTACTAATTCAGGTATAAAAAATGCACCAACAAATAAACCAGATGAATTAGATTCTAAATTAGTTGCTTTTGATTTAAATGTATTGAATGACATGTTAGTTGACATGTAAAAATCTTTACCATTTTCTTTACCAACTAAATGTTCATATTTCAAAATGTATTTATTCTGTTGTTTATCATCATAAATAAACATACTTGGATTAACAGTTGTATAATCATATGTTGAATTAATTATTTCGGCTGTAGTATCGTTATTTGTTTGAACTATTGATAATTGGTTCCACAATATATTATATAGTGAATTTCGTAATACATAACCAACAACAGGTTGATTAAAATCTTTACCAATATCATTTAATGAATAATGTATCGGGTCAAAATGTGTTATTGTATTATCTCCATCTTTATATAACTGAAACGTTGCTATATCAGCTTGATTTTGTGCAGTTGAATTATAATAAATTGAACGTGAACTATATGGATTATTGCTTCTAAAATATAACCATTGACCCATTTTTTGTAAACAAACATTTTCAGTAGGAATATTTGATTTACCAAATAACAAAGGTACTCTATCGTAATTTATCAAATATTGTTGTGAAAATTCTTCAGTATCTTGCAATAACGGAATTGTAACATCTCCAGGGAATATACTATAAAATTTAATAGTTGTATCACCAACATTTTTAAACACAATATTCATGTTTTTCTTAATGAATGTATCATTAATACCATTTGTTGTTTCATTTATTGTAATATTGTTTTGTGATGATTTAATTAGTTCTATAGAATTATTATCATATTCTAAATATACTTTAAATTTGCTATTTAATTCATTATGCATAATACTACGATATTCATCTAATTGACTTGTAATTGTTTGTAATTCATCTTTTAATGAAATCATTTTATTTTCAGCAGTTGTATATCCCGAATAAATATTTTCTGGCATATGGAAAAATATCTGAGAATTATCAATTATTTTATTATTGATATGTTCTTCATAACCATCATTTATTAATGTTTGATTAAATTTTGCACCAATAACATCATCATCATTTTTAGATATTATATCTGTTATTGTATTATCTTCCTCTAATTCTGTTGGAAATGTTACTCTTGTTTCATCTGACCATGGAGTATATAATTCAATAAATGGTTGTCCAATATTATATTTATATCGTACTCGTATTGTAACATCTTCACCTTTTTGAATTGGAATATCTATTTGATTCCATTTAATTATATTAATATCATTACCATAATCAACATAATTAATTTCATATGAATTTGTTGCTGCATCAAATTTTAAATAACGTTGTTTATCACAAGTTATATATTTATTCCAATCAGTAAAAACATTTGAGTTAATTGAAGTTAAATTCGTATTTGTATTATTAACAGCACTATATTTATATTGAATATCTACTCCAATAATATTTAATTTATCCCCATAAGTTTGTTGCAAAAAACTTATAAATGAATCAACTTGTGTTGTTCCTCTAACTCTGAATTTTGATGTATCGTCCCCAACAACATTTCCTTTTAATGCATCAATTTGATTAACAACAGCAATTACTTGTTTTTGTAATGTAATACGTTCATTATAATATGTTGTTAATTGTGATTTTAATGATTCATGTGTTAATGTTGTATTTTGACTAAAATCAGTTGTAGTTAATTGACTATATATTTGATCTATATTATCTTGTAACGCCGATAATTGTGAATTTAATTCAGCTTTTTGCGCATGTAATTGAGTTATATTATTTGATGAAACTGAATCAGCTAAATGTGAATTTATTTTTTTAACTGTTAATGCATTACCACTTGAAATTGTTTCACTAACATAATTTTGTATTGAATTACCTGATGATAATTCATTAAGATCATTTGCATTATAATTTGATATTTGTGGATAAGCTGTTTCTGTTAATGCGCTAATTAAATCACCAATATTATTACAATATTTATCGTAATATTGAATATATGATAATGGAGTTTTTGAATTATTATTGTAAATATAATTACCTGATGAATCCTTCATAAACACATTATTTAAATTCAACAATATTGGGGTTGACAATTGACTACGCACACCATTTGTAATTGTTCCTAAAAATACACAAATATATGGGTTTTCTTCTAATGGAATATCAATATAATGGAATTCAGAATAATTAGGATTATATATTTTAAATAACATTGAATTATTTAATGCTGTAGTCATTAACGCTGTATGTCCAACATATTCTTCTATAGTAATATAATAATCTGTATTAGCATCATTATTATTGTAAGATGATGATACGTTTTTAACTTTATATATAGCATAATTATCATCTAATGTAATAAAGTCACCAGCTTTAAGCTTAAATACTATTGCTGAATCATCTTTATCAGTATATTCTATTGTATCTAATTTAAGCTTATATTGTAAACGAGTTGAATCAATGTCAGTCCATGGATTATCTAAATCAATTATTTTAAATTCAGAATTGAACTGTTCATTTTTTATTGGTGTATCTAATACACTATCATATTCATCATAATCAGTTCCTTGAACATAATTAAATAATGCTGCTTTATATTCAGCATATGAATTTAAATTAAGTACAGATAATGAGTCATAAATACTTGTGTTTTTTATAACTATTTTTCGCATAAAAACATTTTCAATATTATCAGTAAGATTATCAATGTTTAAACGAATATATGTATGAGGACTAACCATATCTTTCAATATGTTATTGATTGAAGTTCCAGCATATATTGAATTTGTTGAAAATTGAGGTATTTGTGGCGCAGATGATGTTTTAACTAAATTCAACTTATACATGTTTGAATTTTCTGTTTGTTGAAACCATGCTTCACCAGTTTTAGGGATATTGAATAATGTGTTGAAATTACTATCTAATTGTTCAAGCTTATTTTCCAAATATAACATTGATGGAATGCGTACTTGTGTTGTAAGATTGTTATCGTTGACAATACTTACTGTTACTTCTGAACTTGATGTTGAAAGACTTTGATTTAATGCAGTCAACATATTAACAGCATTTTGATATAAATTCTGTATATTAATATAATATTCTTTAAGAGAACTGTTGTTATTCATAGTTATTTGTTTAAAATTAAATTAAATTGTTTGTTTCCATTGTAAGCCATTTAAATACGATACTATATCAGTTTTTAATGTATTAAATTCAGTATTCATATTATACGAATACAATACCATTGATTGCTGTATGTTATCAATATTATATGATGTGCCCATTTTATTAATAATTGTTTCCAATTTATTCATACGATTATTAAGAGATACATACATGTACGACAAGTCATCCATTTTATCGAGTACTTGATTTTGTTTAACTAACAATTGTGAAAATGTTTTATATGCATCTGTATTATATGTTTTATCTGATTCATTAACAATATTTGATGACGTTGGAAATGGCTTAAATTGAGAACTTAATGTTAATGACCAACTACATGCATAACCAGTATCAATATCACGTTTAATAACGATATTTTCGCAATTATCTGAAAACCAAATTCCCAATGGAACTGATGAATTATAATTAGCATTATTTAAATTAGTTAAATCATCAATAGCAACATTATTTGTACTTTTATTAATATCACATAAATCAAATAATGGAATTATTATATTAAACGATAATAAATCTTTATTTTGAGCTTCAGTAATATTTATATTCGAAATATGAGAATTAACATGATATTGGCCAACAGCAACATTGTTTATTGTCTGTATTTCATCAAAAATACTTTCACTATAATCATTAAATAATTGATTCCACCCGTACAATTTATGTGTTATATCAATATCAGTTCCATATGTTGCATTATAATTATTGTCAAATGTAAATGTAGGCACATGATAATTATCGAGATCAACACAAAATATCATATCTGCGTATTGTCCTCTATAATCTTGTTCAGTAATATCAGATATATAATTTATCTGCACAATATTGTCGGCTGAATTAACAGGTACACCAGCAACAGTAAAATATTCTATTGAATTAGATGTTATGTTTTTTATAGAATATAAATATTCTATTAAATAATGTAATGGTAATACATTATTTTCATTATCAACATTTGAAGAATCTCGTAATGCAGCTAATTTGCTTTCATAATATTCAACAAATCCTTTTATTAACAAGGTTTTCTTTGATTCTGTTAAACCATTTATATTTGCGCACATAAATCTTGATGGAAATAATTTCGTATCAGTAGATAAAAAATTACCCGTCATTGATTCAGTATAATTGCTGAATGTTATAAATTTACTGTCAGGTCCAGTTGTATAGAATAGATTTGTTTTTCTTTTCATTTTATTATAAAATTTGTTCTTATATATAAAAATAATGAAAAGTATTACATTTAAATATCACAAATTTTATAATTAAACTTGAAATTTTATTAAAATATTTCTATGTTAGCAACATAACATTTAATAAATAAATAAATATGAAGTATAATAAAACAAATGTAACTTACATTGATACTCGTGTAAATGTATCAAATCATGTAACTGTAGCTAATCTTACTTTCGGTATTAATGCTGATAAACTTTTATGTTTGAGCGCATTAGAAGGCGCTGGTGTTGATATTGAAGCTATGTTTGATAAGTATTACGAATATTGTGGTATTGGTGATTATACAGATAATAATGGTGTAACAAGTAAACAAATTGTATTTAAAACTGTTGGTCGTGCAAAACTTAGAAATGAAGATAAAGCTAATTGCGATTCAATTATTGGTAAACGTCTTGCTATAAGCGAAGCTCAGAAAAAGGCATTCAGTATTGCAAGTAGATTACAGAGTGATTTATATAATGCAACAATTATTTATATCATCACTCCTCTTGCAAAATATAGGGATGGTGCACAAAAATCTACATTGGAGTGTGTTAATCATAGAAAAAATTTGATAAATCATTATTATAATTTTTAAATATGGGAAAGATATACGACAATATAACTAATATGATTATGACTTCAATGAAGTCAGGTAATCGTAACGAAAGTGATACATATAAGTTGCTTAAGGCAAAAATGCTTGAATTTAAAACAGCAAAAAATGCAAAGGTACTCGATAATGCAGCCGAAATTACTATAATTCAAAAAATGGTAAAAGAACTTGCCGAAGATATTACAACATATACATCTGCAAATAGAATTGAACTTGTAAATGAATCAACAACACAACATGATATATTAAATAAATTGTTGCCTGAAACAGCAGATGCTGCAACAGTTGAATCATGGGTTGTGACAACATTTGGCGATAGTATTGAAAAACCTAAAATGGGCATAGTTATTAAATCAATAAAAGAACATTTTATTGGGTTTGATGGTAAGATTGCATCTGAAATTGTACGAAATCATTTAGTATAAATATTGTTAAAATGGAAAGAAATCCAGAATTTTTAAAAACATTATTAACAACATATGGTTGTGCTGGAAATGAATATAGTGTTGTATATAAATTTGCTGATGAAATTTGTAAAAACATTGGTGTAAAACAAGAATTTATTGATAATGCAAACAATTTTTGTTGTTCAAAATATAATGGTCCTAAAAAAGTAATGTTATCAGGTCATTCAGATTGGATTGCATTTACATGTGTCAATATTACCGAACATGGTTTTTTGAAAATTACAAATGTTGGTGGATCAGATAGGCGCACGTTAATGGGAGCAAATGTTGTTATTGTAACAGAAGATTGTAAACATATTAATGGTATTGTCAGTATTAAACCAATTCATGTTATTGACCGTAAAGAACGTAATATTATTGATAAATATGAAGATATTCTTGTTGATATAGGGTGTACAAATAAAGATGAAGTCGAACAATTAGGTGTTGAAATAGGTAATCCAATATATTTCAATAGCAATAATGTTGATGTTGAATTTGGTCCTTCAAAAAATCAAATTGTAGGAACATCACTCGATGATAGAATTGGTTTATATATAACTGAAGAAGTCATGAAATTAGTTACTAATAAAAATGTAACATTATATGCAGTTGCAAATTCACAAGAAGAAGTTGGACTTCGTGGTGCTGAAATTTCAGCCGCACGAATAAATCCAGATATTTCAATAGATATTGATGTATGTGTTTCAACAGAAAAAGAATTTAATATAAATAAAACTGCGTTTGGCGATGTTGAATTAGGTAAAGGACCTGTAATAATGTATGGGCCTGACAAAAACATTAATATATGTCGTGAACTTAAAAGTGTTGGTAAAACAAATAATATTAACTATCAAGTTGCAGTATCTCATAATGGAGGCACTAATACATCTGCAATACAAACACGGTCATTTGATTGCGCAACTGCATTAATATCAATACCTAATAGAAATATGCACACTCAGGTTGAAATGTGCAATTGGGATGATGTTAATGGCGCAATAGAATTGTTAACAAAATATATAAATAATATTTAAAATAATATGGTAAATATTGAAGACACAAACATTAATTATCTTGTAACTTATTATATCATTACACATTTTGTATAACACATTTTGTATAACACATACATACATAAATATATATAAATAAACACATGTACACATTAAGAACTGTTACCGATACTAAAAATGAAGACGGTACAACAACAACACACACAGAAAATTGGTATCTCGGAGAATGGTACGAGACAAATGACAATTATTCAGAGATTGCTATTGAAGCAATGAACGGACAATCAGATGAATTTAAAAATAATTTAAGATTGGTTTTATCAAGCGAAAAACAACCAGATTGGTTTATTATGAAGAAAAACATTGATGCTAATATAACACAACGTTATTATATTGTTGGCGAAAACGGTAAAACATTTGAATCATTAAATAGAGTATAAAATGGAGTTTAGGCGTTAAACATTTGTGAATGATTTTAATCGTAAAATTGGTTTGAATCCGATAAAGCCTTTACTTATATCAAACATTTTATTACAATAACGATAAATATTTTTAACATTAAAGACTGTCTAAAATTAAATTTTGGTCAGTCTTTTTCTATTTTTATATATGGAACAAAATGATCTTGATATTATTGTAACATTAGGTAATGACATTAATAATAAGTATGCATGGGCAATTACAAAAATAAATAATATACCATCAATCTGTTTATTTAATAAAAATGTTGATGGCCGTTGTAATTTTGATGAAAACGTTTTTGTAACAAGTATATCATTAGAAACAGTTGTTAAAAATACAAACAAATATGTTAAAATTTCAAATATAAATAATGAAACATATTAAATATAAAACCCCAAAAAACAAAGTACAATCCGTTAAAAACGAATTAAAACATCGTATTAATAAAAGCGATAACTTACAATTATTTCATATTCAAAAGTCATTTTCATATTTATCTATATTTAAAAATGATGATGATGAAGATTGTGATAGTTTATATGAATTGATTTTATTTAAGTTAAAACGTATGCAATCTGCATTAAAACAAAACAAATTTTGTTGTTATGAAATGTATTGTAAATCATTAGATTTATGTATTGATTGTTTTGAGATATATTTACATAACGATAATATAGATATATCAATAATAAATACAAAAAACATGAGTGCTCAATATAAATCATATTTTAAAAATATTAAAGACACTAAAATAACAATCCATAATTTTACAACAGATGTGTATAAAACAGCAATGCAAGAATATTATAAAGCAAAAGCTTTAAAGGTTGCATGGCATTTGCTTGAAAATAAATCAGGTTATTGGTGGGTTTAAAAATTAAAATCAGTTAGCTGATTTGTTTTCATTAAAATCAGTTAGCTGATTTGTTTTCATTAAAATCAGTTTACATTTAATTAATATTTTATTTTTATATATGAAAAGCATAATACAAATAATAACGGAAATGAAAGGTGATGTTATTGACGACCAATGGTTACAAGATGAAAAACCAGTTATGACAAAGAATGGTAAACCGGTATTAATAACAAAAATAGATATTTCAGAAGTACCAAATATTGTTATTGGACAAGTTAAAGTTGGTGATACTGCAGTTGAATATCGTTGGCAAGACGATGGAACTTGTATAAAAGCAGTTGATAATATGGGAAATCCAAAACAACCAGATAAAAATGATGCATTGGTAAAAGCAATGTAAAAAAAATCACATTAAATATTATGTGATTGATAAAATAAATATATTGGGAATTTAGTTTTAATGACCGATAAAACATACTCATTTAACAATATTATATTTGATAATATTACGAAAGACAATATAACGTTTAATATATTACCTGAAATTAATGGCTTAAAATGTGGCACAGATAAAATATCGTTTGAAAAGTTAAAAAATTCTATTACTGGAAATGTTATTGAATATATGATTACTAATACAATGTGCGATAAAACACTGACTATTGATAATGTAAATTACAATATAACACAAACACAAGCTCCATTTGATTTAACATATGTATCTGACGCCGGTAAGTATATAAATATTGAAATAAAATCAGCTAAACGTTTTGGACATTTTACATTATGTAACATTGATAATTATAAACAAAAAACAGCTGATTATTTTATATTTATATTATATGGTGATAATGATAACGATATTTTTATAAAAAATATATATATTAAAAAAGGTCCATATAATGGTAATGCAAAAATGATGTCTAAAACATTTATACAAACAGATTCTATACATTTATATGAATAAATTACAGGAAAATCTAGCATATATAGTTAAATATGGAAATGGCCGAATAAATAATCTTATTGAAAATATAGGTGAAGATGTAGTTCATCAATTTGAATCAATAGGTTTTATAAATAATGGTTGTAACATAACATGGAATAAAACTCCATTAGCTGACAAATATTATAAAGATGTATTCGGTTTATTTTCTTTTTATAAATTGAAATTTTTTTGAATATATGTGCAATAATGCACTATATTATATATATCTAACAAAGTTATATATTATATATCTAACAAAGTTATATATTAATTAACAGGTTTTTAAAAAAATTGTTTAAAATATAACAAGTGTTCAAACTTGTTTAACATACAATTGGTTTTTAAACCAGTTTAAAAATAGGGTTGAGTTCACCCGAATTTACGCACGTGGAGAAACCAACTATGGATGACCGGTACATCATGTGCCCTAAAAAGTAGTGTTTCGTTGAACCGTGAAAAAAATGTAACAATTAATTTAATTGATTACAGAACTATCTAACAAAAGTAAATATCTAATGTGGTTGAAATTCCTCATAAAATTAATAACATGATGAAATGAATTTACTAGCCTCGTATTTTTATTTCATTTATAACAAAAAATAATGGCAAATAATAATTTAATAACATCTGCAGTACTTGAAGCAGATGTTTTAGAAGCACCTTTTACAACAGACAAGGAACGTATAAACTACATGAAAAAAGTATATGGCAATATGAATATTGCTGAATGTTTCAGTAAATTTTACGGGATTGATGTTGATGAAAAACTTAAGAATAGTCGTGCACTTAATACGTTTACAACAATAGAACTTGGTAAAACCTATCTTTGCACAGTTAAAGAAATTAATTCACGTCATATTATTTTTTACATGCCAGGGTGTAAGGAAGAACTTGAATGTAAAGAAAATTTTAGTGATTGTTTGGATAACATTAACGAATATCTTTCACAACACGATAACAAACTATTGTTTGAAGTACGTGAAAAGAAGCAAGGAAGATATATTGTTTCTGTAATTGAAGCATATTACAAGAAGTGGCAAAAGGACATTAATGACAGTATTAAGTATGAGCGCCCAGTTATTGTTCATATTGATTCACTTGTAAAGGGTGGTTATGTGTGTCACACAACAATTACAACATTGCAGGAACTTACAGGAAGAACTTCCACAC
>OBMA010000595.1_pt1 | contig 21591 bp, 20 predicted proteins | sample 1539141 | NCBI WGS metagenome assembly OBMA01 (sample SAMEA3991484, study PRJEB22521) | metagenome | biome: anthropogenic terrestrial biome; feature: sewage plant; material: raw primary sludge | place: Sweden | collected 2012-09-26
CGATTCTTATTAACATTAAGTTAACATAAAATTGTCTTAAAAGTTAGAATTTTGCTCAAAACTTAATAAAGTAAACAAGAAATGAAAAAACTTACATTTATTTTTATTTTTTTCCTATCCATCGTGGGATATTCTCAAGTAACCAGTTCTTCTATTACTGGTTTCGTTAAGAGTAATTTAGGAGAAAGATTACCAGGAGTTACGGTTCAAGCCATTCATACTCCAACTGGTACAAAGTATTATGGCGAAACTGATGGAGCTGGAGGGTATTCTATTCCTTCTATAAGACCAGGTGGGCCATATACTGTAAAAGTATCTTATTTAGGATACAAAAGTTCTGAAATAACTGAAATTAATGCACCATTAGGAAATGCAGTAACTGTTAATGTAGTTCTTTCTGAAGAGGTGAATGCATTGAAAGAAGTTGTTGTAACTAAAACCACTTCAAACGGTGTTTTTTCTAAAGGGAAAACGGGTGCTTCACAACAATTTTCAAACCGTCAATTGAATGCAGTTCCTGTATTAGGTTCACGTTCGATTAATTCTATTACTAAGTATAATCCAAATGCAGGAAGTAATGGTTCATTTGGAGGTCAAGATTCACGCTATAATAACTTTACAATTGATGGTTCGGTTTTTAATAACGGTTTTGGATTAGGTAATGATGCTCAGGCTGGTGGTAGAACAGGTTCCACAGCTATTTCGTTAGATGCTATTGATCAATTACAAATTAGTATCGCACCATACGATGTTCGTCAATCAGGTTTTACAGGCTCTGGAATCAATGCCGTGACTCGTAGTGGTACAAACGAAATAGAAGGATCAGTATACACATCGTTCCGTAGTGAAAATAAAACATTTTTAGGACGTGATGCAGGAGATGTAAAAATTGTTCCAGGAAAATTTGATGAAAAAATTTGGGGTGCTAGAATTGGTGCGCCAATCATTAAAGATAAATTATTCTTTTTTGCTAATTTTGAAACAGTAGATAGAACATCTCCAGCAACAACTTGGACAGCTACTGGATCGCCAAATGGAGGAGCACAAGTCTCTAAACCAACGTATGCTCAAATGGAAGATTTGTCTAATTTTATGGCAACTACTTTTAATTACCAAACAGGTCCTTGGGAAAATTTTAATGCTTTAAGTACATCTACTAAGTTTTTGACAAGATTAGATTGGAACATTAATGATAATCATAAATTAACAGCTCGTTATGTTCAAAACGATTCTTCTTCAGATATTTTGATGTCTAATTCAAATTCCTTAGGGTTAGGTAATAGAACTAGTCAAGTAAACGCGATGTCTTATAAAAATAGTGGTTATCTGCAAAAAGACAATACCCGCTCTATTGTTTTAGAATTGAATAGTAAATTGTCTAATAAATGGAGTAATAACTTCTTAGCAGGATATGATTTTCAAAACGAAGATAGAGGTCTACAAGGAGGAGGATTGTTTCCAACTATCGACATTAGAGATGGTTCAGCGACTGCACCAACATTGATTTCTTTAGGTTTAGATCCATTTACAAATGGAAACAAATTAGATTACTCAACCTTGCACTTTACAAACAATGTAACTGGTAATTTAGGAAAGCACACATTAGTATTTGGAGCAAACTTTGAACGTTTTGTGTCTAATAACTCTTTTTTCCCGGGATCTAATGGGGTCTATGTTTTTAACTCAATTGCTGATTTTAAAGCAGCTGCTACTCAATCAGCAGCTAATGGAAATGCACCATCTACTTTGTTACCAAACCGTTTCCAATACCGTTATTCAGCGTTACCTGGAGGTGTAGAGCCGTTACAAGTTTTGAAATACAATAAGTATGATGTTTATGCTCAGGATGAGATAAAGCCTTACGAAAATTTAAGACTTACATTTGGTGTAAGAGCTACAGCTATTTCTTTTTCAGACACAGCGTTAGAAAATCCTTTAGTAAATACCTTGACTTTTGCTAATGGTGAAAAATTCAATACAGGTAATATGCCAAAAACACAAATTTTAATTGAACCAAGATTTGGTTTTAATTTAGATTTAAATAATGACGCAACAACGCAAGTACGAGGAGGTACAGGAATTTTTACTGGAAGACCACCGGCAGTATTTTTATCTAATGCAATTGGGAATAATGGTGTATTAACTGGTTTTATTGATGCTAGTGGTTCTGCTTTAGTTACACCTACAGGTAGTTATGGTTTTACGCCAAATCCTCAGCAATATTTTACGCCTGCGGTTGCTACTCTCCCATCGACAATAGAATTAGCTTTGACCAAGAGAAATTTCAAATTTCCACAAACTTGGAAATCAAACATTGCAATTGATCAAAAATTACCATTTGGTTTTATCGGAACTGTTGAAGGTATTTTTAGTAAAAATATCAACGCGGTTAACTATTACAACGCTAACTTAGATGCTCCAGTTGGAACATTTAATGGACCTGATAATCGTCCAAGATATGCTAATTCTGACGCAGGTGTTAGAATTAATGATAACGTATCTAGTGCAGTTGTTTTAGAAAACACTGATGAGGGGTATTTTTATTCTACAACTTTTAAATTAGAGTATCCTTATCAAAATGGCTTATGGGGTTCTATAGCTTACACCCATTCTGGAGCTTATGATTTAATGTCGGCTGGATCTATTGCTGCAGGATCATGGACAGGTGCAAGATCAGTAAACGGAAATAATGATTTAGAAGTTTCTGCATCAAATAATAATACGCCTAACAGAATTGTGGGTATATTAGGTTATAAAATAACTTATGGTGACAAATTTGGTGGGTCTACTTCAATCAATTTAGGATATATTGGTGAACAAACAGGAACGTTCACTTATGCTTATGGTGGAGATATGAATGGTGATAAAGTTAATTTTAATGACTTGATGTTTGTCCCATTAAAAGGATCTGATATTCGATTTGAACCTATTAGAGCTACGTCATCTCCTACATCAGCAATTATCTTTACTGAAGCACAACAGCAAGATGCTTTTGAAAATTATATTAAACAGGATTCATACTTGAGAACGAGAAGAGGAATGTATACAGAGCGTAATGCTAGTGTATTGCCAATGCTACACAGAATTGATTTGTCTGTTACTCAAGACTTTTTTATTAAAATTGCTGGGAAAAATAATAATTTCCAGTTCAGAGCTGATATTCTTAACTTCACCAATTTATTAAATAAAGATTGGGGAGTTTCAAAGAGGGTTACTAATCCAAATATTTTAAATGCTAGACCAGCAGTTGGAGGCGTTCCATTTTTCCAAATGGCGACTATTACTGATGCATCTGGAAATAGATCTTTAGTTAAAGACACTTATCAAAAAAATGCAAGTGTATTTGATGTTTGGCAAGCGCAATTTACTTTAAGATATATTTTCGGTAAATAAACATAAGTTAAGTTTTCTAAAACGGCATTCACTTTTGGTGTAATGCCGTTTTTTTTTACCCCATTTTTTCCTATATTTGAAGTTCTAAAATAGATAGTATATGTACGAATTCATACAAAAATTTCACTCTGGTTGGGCTTATTTAGTTTTGTTAATTTTAGTAGTAGCAGTAGTTAATGCACTGCTTGGTTTTTCTTCCAAGAAAGAGTTTACCGCAAAAGATCGAAAAATAGCCTTGTTTGCTTTAATCTTTACTCATATTCAGTTAGTTATTGGTTTGATAGCTTATTTTGTATCGCCATTAGGGTTGGCGTCATTCGGACAAATGTCAGACAAAGCTCTCCGTTTAACTTCATTAGAGCATCCTTTAATCAATATTATAGCAATTGTTTTGATTACTATTGGTTGGTCAAAACATAAAAAACTAACGGATGCTACTGCTAAATTTAAAACATTTGCTGTTTTTTATGGTTTAGGATTACTTCTTATTTTGAGCAGAATCCCTTGGTCTCTGTGGCTTTAATTTTAAAACAACTGTGTGTTATCAGTTGTTTTAATGTAGTATTAATTTAAAAAAAACTAAATGAAAAAATTATTAGCCCTACTTTTTTTATTTGTTGTTATTGGGATAGTATATAGTCAGGCTCCTTCTTTAATGAAAGAAAAAGCGACTAGTTCCAAAGACACAATAAAAAAAGAAAAGACCAATCTTTTGCCTCAGACATTGATACAAGACACTATCTTTGATCCTAATGTAAAATATGTTTTGTATAAAAAAAACGGTCATGCTTCCTATTATGCAGATAAGTTTCATGGGCGTAGGACTGCAAGTGGACAGCGCTTTGATATGCATAAAATGACTGCTGCACACAAAAAATTACCGTTTGGCTCTAAGATTAGAGTGACTAATGAAAGTAATGGTAAATCCGTGATTGTTGAAGTTAATGATAGAGGTCCTTTTGTTAAATCACGAGAAATTGATTTGTCTAAAAAAGCGTTTATGGCCATCGCTTCATCAAGAGCTGCAGGTTCAATGAAAGTTACGATTGAAACTATTGTAAAAAAATAAGGAATCTTTATTAATGTTTTAATAGAGATTTATGATGATTCAACATCAGATTCAGAAAAGCCTAGGATTTCAAATTCTAGGCTTTTTCTGTTTAGTAAAGTTGTTTAATTTTGTTGATAATGAATATATTTGGGGATGGATACTAGCAATTTTCAACGAAAAATTATTCACATTGATATGGATGCTTTTTATGCATCTGTAGAGCAAATGGATAATCCTGCATTGAAAGGGAAGCCTATTGCTGTTGGAGGTAATGAAAATAGAGGTGTTGTATCTGCAGCTAGTTATGAGGCTAGGAAGTTTGGAGTTAGAAGCGCTTTGAGTGGTGTTTTGGCCAAAAAGTATTGCCCTGAATTGATTTTTGTTCGACCAAGATTTGATCGTTACAAAGAGATTTCCAAGCAAATTCAAAGTATATTTCATGAATATACAGATCTTGTTGAGCCTCTTTCTTTGGATGAAGCCTATTTAGATGTTACTCATAATAAAAAAGGAAATCCTAGTGCTACTTTATTGGCTAATGAAATCAGAGCAAGGATTTTATCTGAAGTCGGTCTTACTGCTTCTGCAGGAATTTCCGTAAACAAATTTATTGCAAAAGTTGCCAGTGATTACAACAAACCTAATGGTCAAAAGACGGTAAGTGGCGATGAAATTGTTCCTTTTTTAGAAAATTTACCTATTCAAAAATTTTATGGTGTGGGCAAGGTGACTACTGAAAAAATGTTTCAATTGGGTATTTTCACGGGTTTAGATTTAAAGAATAAAACATTAGAATTTTTAGAACAGCATTTTGGAAAATCAGGTAGTTATTATTATCAAGTGGTTAGAGGCATTCATAATAGTCCAGTGCAGGCTAAAAGAACAACTAAATCTGTAGCTGCTGAGCATACTTTTGATGTTAATTTATCTTCTGAGATTTTTATGCTGGAACAATTAGAGTCTATTTCAAGGCAAATTGAAAAGAGGTTACAAAAACATTCCATTTCAGGAAAAACAATCACTTTGAAAATAAAGTATAGTGATTTTTCTCTTCAAACTAGGAGTAAAACAATGCCTTATTATATTTCTGATAAGAACTTAATCTTTGAAATAGTAAAAGAGTTATTGTATCAAGAACGGCTTAAAGATTCAGTTCGTTTGCTTGGAATAGCATTGAGTAATTTAAATACCGAGCAAAAGAAGACAGTAGTGATACAGCTACAATTTGATTTTTAATTTGAGAAGTACACTTCAACAACCGTTAAATCCCAAAAAATGTGTTTGTACTTTTTAAAAATCAGGTACATTTGACGAATTAAAATTACTAGTGATGGTCTGTATTAATGATTATGAAAATGCCAAGGCTAAATACTTTAGTACTTTGAGTGTAAAAACGACATCGTTGGTTTCGATGAGTTTTCATAAAGAATTTTTAGGAAATATTATGAAGTCCTTTGATGATTACAATCGATTGAATTTTATTTTATCTAGGAATGTATCTGAAATGGATGATATAAGTTTGCGAGATTTTCTATTAGAAGATGTGGTTATTTTGACGGATAATAATTTAAAAATTGTTTTCGCCTCGAATAATTTATCGAGAATGAATGGCTATTTAGAAAAGGAAGTGTTGGGTAAAAGTCCTAAAATCTTCCAAGGCTCAAAAACAAATGAGGTTACTTCTAGAGAAATTCGAGATAAAATCAATCAAGAATTACCTTTTGAAAAAAAAGTTATTAATTATAAAAAAAATGGTAAAACTTATGATTGTCTAATTAAGGGTTATCCCATAAAAAACAAAAAAGGTAAGTTAACTCACTTTATAGCTTTTGAAAAAGCATTGTGAAAAAAGGGCAGTCTAAACAGACTGCCCTTTCTTTTTTTAATCTTTGCTAGATAGTTTTGATAACAATCGTAAAAATTCAATATAAAGCCATACTAGGGTTATGATTAAGCCCATAGCTCCATACCATTCCATATATTTTGGCATTTTTTGCGCTACCCCTTGTTCAATTCTGTCAAAGTCTAAAAACAAATTCAACGCGGCAATGATAATAACAAAAGCACTTATACCAATACTCATTAATGAGTTGTCATAATGTACAGGTGTAAAGCTTGTAAACATTGAAAAAATCCAAGAAATTAAGTAGTAAGTTGCTATCGCTAATGTAGCAGCTATTACAACTGATTTAAATTGTTCAGTTACTTTGACAATTTTGTATTTGTATAGACCAAAACAAACCAAAAATGTAACAAAAGTTGCGCCTACTGCTTGCAAAACAATTCCAGGGTATTTAGCTTCGAAAATGGCTGAAATTGCTCCAATAAATAATCCCTCAAAAACGGCGTAACCTGGAGCAAGATAAGGCGAAAGTTGTGGTTTGAAAGCCGCAATCAATACTAGTATAAGTCCAATTATTGCGCCGCCAATTGCTGGTAGAATTGGGTTCATTCCATTAAAAGCCATCCACCAAGTGATAGATGCTGCAGCAGTTAGAAGTAAAAATAAGACCATACTTTTATTTATGGTTCCTGATAAGGTCATCTCGGAAGCAAAGTCAATAATTGTTGCTTCGTGTACTTCGTTTGAGTTTCCTTGGTTTTTAAATGTTTTGTTGTTTAAAAACGGATTATTCGAATTATTAAAAGCCATAAGTGTTGTTTTATAGTTATGGAATGAAAATTAATGATGGTTAAAGATATAAATACTCCTGATTATTTTGAAATAAAATGTAAATAAAAACGCTCCAAAAAATGGAGCGTTTTATAATTTGATACTTTTGGAGTTATGCTATTTCAGAAACTCTCAAAGTGTTAACCATTCCTTTATCTTTGATTGGCATTGCAGCTAAATTGATTAGGAAATCTCCTTTTTTTACAAAACCTTTCTCTTTTACAATCTCGTTTACATCAGTTACGGTGTCGTCTGTACTAACATTTTTGGTGTACATAAAAGATTTAACTCCCCACAATAGATTAAGCTGTGTAAGTATGCGTTTGTTTGAAGTAAACACCAAAATATGCGCATTCGGTCTCCAAGCTGAAATTTGGAACGCAGTGTAACCACTATTAGTCAATGTACAAATCGCTTTTGCATTAATAGAATTGGCCATCATTGCAGCATGGTGACATACTGTTTTGGTGATATAGCGATTGGTTTTTACTTGTGGAGTGTTTTGAGGAACATTAATAAGCGGAGAATCTTCAACAGCTTCTAATATTTGTGTCATTTTCTGAATAACTTGAACCGGGTAGTTACCAGTTGCTGTCTCTCCAGAAAGCATTACTGCATCGGCACCATCCATTACGGAATTCGCAACGTCATTCACCTCTGCACGAGTTGGAGTTAAGCTTGTAATCATTGTTTCCATCATTTGAGTGGCAACGATTACAGGGATTCGGGCAGTTTTAGCTCTTCTAATTAATTCTTTTTGAACCAATGGTACTTCGTGAGCAGGAAGTTCAACTCCTAAATCTCCACGTGCTACCATTAATGCGTCGCAAAAAGCTACAATTTTATCCATATTCTCTAATGCTTCTGGCATTTCGATTTTGGCAATAATTGGAATTTTAAATTCAGAATGCTCTGCGATTAATTCTTGTAAATCTTGTAAATCTCTTGGAGTTTTAACGAATGAAAGTGCAATCCAATCTAATTGTTGTTCAATTGCAAATTTTGCATCTGCAATATCTTTTTCAGTCATTGCTGGAAGAGAGATTTTCGTATTTGGAAGGTTAACTCCTTTTTTAGATTTTAATTCTCCACCTTGAATTACTTTTGCTAGTACTTCGGTTTTTTTATCTGTTTCAACAATTTCGAAAATAAGCTTTCCATCGTCTAAAAGTATTCTTTCTCCTGGATTTACATCGTTTGGAAAGTTTTGGTATTTCATAAATACCTTCTTAGAGGTTCCAATAATGTCTTCGGCTGTTGTGAAAGTAATAAGGTCTCCTTCATTAACAAATGCTCCGTCTTCCATCACACCAACTCGTAGTTTTGGGCCTTGTAAATCGCCTAATATTGCAGTTGTGTATCCAAATTCTTCATTTAAACCTCGAATGATGCTGATTTTATTTTTTACATCCTCGTAATCGGCATGCGAAAAATTTACTCTAAACACATTAACTCCTGCTTCAATCATGTCTTTAATAATTTCTCTTGTGCTACATGCAGGCCCTAAAGTGGCTACAATTTTCGTTTTTTTGTTTGTAAGCATTGGTATTAAAAAATTAAATTGTTTTTCGATTTTATTGTTTCTGTTTTTACACTATAAACCATATTTATGATTTCAATAGTGTTTAAAGCAGCTACAGTTTTTATACTATTAAAATTACTCTGGCAAGTTTCAATCTTCAAGAAATAGTCTGTTTTTTTCATTTCAGGTATTAAATATACTTGAGCTGCTATTTCTATATTTTGATCAAAAAATAAATTGGATTTTAACTGGGCATTATTCTGAGTTATTTCATTTTTATTTTGAATCAGATGCCAAGTATTATCTTTTTTACAATCATAATAAGAGTATCTCGAAAAAAAAGATTCGCCCTCTTTTATGTGGATCAAAATGTCTTTTGGGCTCTTAACAAGATTAATGTTTAAGGCCTTATTGATAAAATAGGCTAAACGATAATCTTCTACAGTGGTATGCATGGCTATGATAGCATACTCAACTTCCTCAAACTCGTTTAGACTTACTTTATGAACTGCCATTTTAAAAATAAATAGCAGTAAAGATACTACATCTAAGGATGATTTTCTAAGAAAGATTGATATGATTTTGTTAAAACGTTAACGAAAACGATATAGCTTTAAGAAAATTAGGATTATTTCTTATTTATTTTTTCTTGAAATGCAAAATAGGCTCGTTGAGCTGCTTTCTCTTCTGCCTTCTTTTTGGAAGTAGCTCTTGCTTTGGCAATTACTTTATCATCTATGCTTAATCGAACACCAAATAGGCGCTGTCCATCTATGCCATTGTCTTCAAAAATATCGAAAAAGAACATTTTCTTTTCTTTTTGACACCACTCAATAACTAAACTCTTGTAACTGATAACTTTTCCTTCAAGTCTGCTAATGTCAACGTAAGGAATGATAACGCGTGAATTAATAAATTTTTCGCAAAACTCATATCCTTTGTCGAGATAAATGGCGCCAATCAATGATTCAAATATATTTCCATGTATGTTATCACCAAAATGTTGAACCGGTACTTTACTTTCGATGAATTGAATTAGTTTTAAATCTTTCCCGAGTTCATTGAGGTGCTCTCTACTAACAATTTTTGATCTCATTTTGGTTAGATATCCTTCGTCGCCATAAGGAGCTTTGTTGAATAAATATCCAGCAATAACCGATCCTAACATCGCATCTCCCAAAAATTCCAATCGTTCATAATTCATTGGATTTCCTTGTTTGTCAAGTTTATTTGAGGATCTATGGGTAAATGCTTTTCGGTAAGGCTCTAATTCATTTGGTGGAAAGCCTAATATTTTTTCGAGTGAATTAAAAAAAATCCCGTCTTCAAGAGAACGGGATTTTGAAAATATTTTTTTTAAAATACGCATACGTAATTAGTCAACTAATTTTTTAAACAATACACATGCATTGTGTCCACCAAAACCAAAAGTGTTACTCATAGCAACATTCACCTCTCTCTTTTGTGGTGTATTTAGAGTAAGGTTTAAAGATGGGTCAATTTTATCATCAACCACACTATGATTGATAGTTGGAGGAATTATTCCATGTTGCATGGCTAATATAGAAGCTATAGCCTCGATAGCGCCAGCAGCACCCAATAAGTGACCGGTCATCGATTTTGTAGAATTGATGTTAATGTTTTTTGCATGGTCACCAAAAACTGCACTAATCGCTTTTAATTCAGCTACGTCACCAAGGGGGGTAGAAGTCCCGTGAGTATTGATGTGATCGACATCTTCTGGGTTCATACCTGCATCGCGAAGTGTGTTTTTCATTACTGCGATTACACCAATTCCGTCTGGGTGTGGAGCAGTTAGGTGATATGCGTCCGATGACATACCGCCACCACCAATTTCGCAATAAATTTTAGCGCCTCTTGCTTTGGCGTGTTCATAGTCTTCAAGTACAAGTGCACCAGCACCTTCGCCTAGTACGAAACCATCTCTTGTTGCATCAAAAGGCCTAGAAGCTGTTTCAGGGCTTTCATTTCTGGTAGATAAAGCGTGCATAGAACTAAAACCTCCCATACCAGCAATTGTTACAGCTGCTTCAGAGCCTCCAGAAATAATTACGTCGCACATACCTAATCGGATGTAGTTAAACGCATCAATCAATGCATTGGCAGAAGAAGCACAGGCCGAAACTGTAGTGTAATTCGGACCCATGTAGCCATTACGCATTGAAATATGGGCTGGAGCAATGTCAGCAATCATTTTTGGAATAAAAAAGGGATTGAATTTTGGTGTTCCATCACCTTTTGCATAGTACATTACTTCGTCTTGAAAAGTTTCTAATCCACCAATTCCTGCACCCCAAATAACGCCAACTCTTTGTTTGTCAATATTATCGTCTGTAAGACCAGCGTCTTTTATTGCTTCGTCACTTGCGGCAATAGCGTATTGAGCAAATTTATCTAGTCTGCGAGATTCTTTACGATCCATATAGTTTTCAATATTGAAGTTTTTAACTTCGCATGCAAACTTTGTTTTGTGTTTTTCGGTATCGTAATATGTAATTGGAGCAGCACCGCTCACTCCGTTCAAAAGACCATGCCAGTATTCTTGGATGTTATTTCCAATTGGAGTTAGTGCGCCTAATCCTGTAACTACAACTCGTCTTAATTCCATAACGTATGTGTTTTGTTAGCTTTAAACAAATAAAACCCACGCATTCTTTTATTGTATGAAAAGTACAAAAGAGACATGGGTATTACAATATAAGTATTTTGAAGAGGACAAATCCTCTTGTAAGTATTTAATTGATTTGTAAAAATAATAACACCCGCTTGTTATAATACAAACGGGTGAAAGTTTATTATTTTTTTGCTTCCTCGATGTAAGAGATAGCTTGACCTACAGTAGCAATGTTTTCTGCTTGATCATCTGGAATTTGAATATCGAATTCTTTTTCGAATTCCATAATAAGCTCAACAGTGTCTAATGAATCAGCTCCTAAATCGTTTGTGAAGCTAGCTTCTGTTACAACTTCGTTTTCGTCAACACCTAATTTGTCTACGATAATCGCTTTTACTCTTGATGCAATGTCTGACATAATCTTTAATTTTAGAATTTAATTTGTTGGCAAAAATAAAAAACTTTATTTTAAAACTACTATTTAGTTAATAAATGTATAGTAGAAATGCTAAAATTTATTTTAACAAAGGAGCGGCAAAGCTGTTTTTTTTCGTTTTTTATGCCGTTTTTTGCAAAATAAAATTATTTGTAAGATGAAAAGAATTGTTGTTTTTGCCTCAGGATCGGGTACAAATGCAGAAAATATCATAAAATATTTTTTGAATACATCAAAAGCGAAGGTGGTGAGTGTCTTGACCAATAATCCTTCTGCAAAAGTTATTGAACGTGCTTCAAAATATACTATTCCAACACAAATTTTTTCAAAGCAAGAACTTAATGAAGGTTTTTTATTACAAAAAATTAATTTACTTGAACCAGATTTGATTGTTTTGGCTGGTTTTTTACTAAAAGTTCCTCAAAATCTAATAGATGCTTATCCCAATAAAATTATAAATATACACCCCGCATTATTGCCAAAGTTTGGTGGGAAAGGGATGTATGGTATGCATATTCACGAAGCTGTGGTTGCTAACAAGGAAAAAGAGACTGGAATCACTATTCATTATGTGAATGAAAATTATGATGAAGGGGCTATTATTTTTCAAAAAAGTGTTGCATTGTTAGAAGAGGATACTCCAGAAATTGTAGCAGGAAAAATTCATAAATTAGAACAAGACCATTTTCCTCAGGTTATTGATACGTTGTTGAACGATTAAATATTCTCAAATAACTAGATATTAATCTTGATTAAAGAAATTATAATGGGGCATCAAGTTCATATATACACTGACGGAGCAGCTAAGGGAAATCCAGGAAATGGAGGTTACGGTGTGGTAATGGAATTGGTAGGGACACCCCATAAAAAAGAGTTCTATGAAGGTTTTCGTCTTACTACTAATAATAGGATGGAACTTTTGGCCGTGATTGTAGGCTTAGAAAAACTCAAAAAGCCAAATATGAAAGTCCTTGTAGTTTCAGATTCCAAATATGTTGTGGATTCTGTTGAAAAAAAATGGGTACTAGGCTGGGAGAAAAAAGGCTTTGCAGGAAGAAAAAATGCAGATCTTTGGAAACGCTTTCTAATAGTATATCGCAAACATCAAGTCGATTTTAAATGGATTAAAGGTCATAATAATCATCCTCAAAATGAACGTTGTGATGAATTGGCTGTAATGGCTTCACAACAAAAGCAACTTTCTATCGATTCTTTTTATGAAAATGAAGAGAAATAATTCTTTAAATTATTGAAAATCAATACTTTTTGTCTTTGGTGCTTTCGGGCTTTGAATCGTTGCAACTTTACACTTTATAAACTATCTTTGCGCCTTAATTCGAAACACAGCAAATGAATAAATTATTGATTGTTGGAACAGTAGCTTTCGACGCAATTGAAACTCCTTTTGGGAAAACAGATAAAATATTAGGTGGTGCGGCAACATATATTGGTTTGTCTGCTTCTTTTTTCAACTTACAATCTGCTATTGTTTCTGTAGTAGGTGATGATTTCCCTCAAGAGCATTTAGATTTATTGACTTCTAGAAATATTGATATATCTGGAATTGAAATCGTTAAGGGAGGGAAAACTTTCTTTTGGAGTGGCTTGTATCACAATGATTTGAATTCAAGAGATACATTGGTTACAGAACTTAATGTTTTGGCAGATTTTCAACCAAAAGTGCCTCAAAATTTCAAAGATGCTGATGTCGTTATGCTTGGAAATCTACATCCATTAGTTCAAAGTAGTGTTTTGGATCAAATGGAAATTACTCCAAAATTAGTAGTTTTAGATACTATGAATTTTTGGATGGATTGTGCGCTACCTGAATTGCTAGATGTGATTAAGCGTGTAGATGTAATTACCATAAATGATGAAGAGGCTAGACAATTGTCTGGAGAATATTCATTAGTAAAAGCGGCTGCAAAAATTCATACCCTTGGACCTAAATATGTAGTGATTAAAAAAGGAGAACACGGAGCGCTTTTATTTCATAATAATGAAGTGTTTTTTGCTCCTGCTTTACCTTTAGAGGAAGTTTATGATCCAACAGGTGCGGGTGATACTTTTGCAGGTGGTTTTTCAGGTTACATTGCTCAAAGTGAAAACATTTCATTTGAAAATATGAAAAACGGAATCATTTATGGATCAAACTTGGCTTCTTTCTGTGTTGAGAAGTTTGGAACCGAAAGAATGGTAAGTTTAGAAGAAAATGAAGTGAATCAGCGATTGAAACAGTTCAAGGCTTTAACGCAATTTGATATCGAACTATAATGACTTAAGCTCAGGAAACTGAGCTTTTTTTAATACACAATTTAATACAATACAACACAACAACAAATACCATGAGTGACGCTTTACAACACGAATGTGGAATCGCTTTAGTTAGGCTTCTTAAGCCACTTGAATACTATAAGGAAAAATATGGATCGGCTTTTTATGGCATCCAAAAAATGTATTTGCTTATGGAAAAACAGCACAACCGAGGACAAGATGGTGCTGGGTTTGCAAGTATAAAATTAGATGTAGAGCCTGGTCAAAGATATATAAGTAGAGTGCGTTCTAATCATGCACAACCAATTCAAGATGTTTTTGCTCAAATTAATTCAAGAATTAACGAAGAGCTTACTCTTAACCCTGAATATGCTGAAAGCGTAGCGCTTCAAAAAGCAAATATTCCTTATTTGGGAGAGTTGTTTTTAGGACATGTTCGTTATGGTACTTTTGGAAAAAACAGTATCGAAAGTGTTCATCCTTTTTTACGTCAAAATAACTGGATGCATCGTAATTTGATTCTAGCTGGAAACTTTAATATGACCAATGTTAAAGAACTTTTCGAAAACTTGGTTGAGTTAGGTCAACATCCAAAAGAGATGGCGGATACTGTTACGGTGATGGAAAAAATTGGTCACTTTCTTGATGATGCAGTGACTGATTTGTATCAAGATTGCAAAAATGAAGGGTTAAATAAAAGAGAAGCTTCGCCTGTAATAGCCGAGCGATTAAATGTCGCAAAGATTCTGCGCCGTGCTGCCAAAAATCTTGATGGAGGCTATGCTATGGCAGGTCTTTTAGGTCATGGAGATGCCTTTGTTTTTAGAGATCCAGCGGGAATCAGACCAGCCTATTTTTATCAGGATGATGAAATTGTTGTTGTGGCCTCAGAGCGACCAGTGATTCAGACAGTATTTAATGTGCCTTTTGAAAAAGTACACGAAATTGATCCGGGAGCTGCTTTGATAATCAAAAAGAACGGAACAGTTTCTATGCAAGAAATTCTTCCAGCAATTACAAAAAAGGCATGTTCTTTTGAGCGAATTTATTTTTCAAGAGGTAGTGACGCTGAGATTTATAAAGAGCGCAAAATGTTAGGTAAACTGGTATTGCCGGCTGTTCTAGAAACAATTGATTACGATACGGATAACACAGTTTTTTCTTATATTCCGAATACTGCTGAAACTTCTTTCTTTGGTATGGTAGAAGCTGCTCAGGATTTTTTGAATCAACGAAAAAACAATTATATTTTAGCCAATAGAAATACGTTAACAGCTGAGAGTTTACAAGAATTATTAGCAGTTAAAATCAGAACTGAAAAAGTAGCGATCAAAGATGCTAAATTAAGAACCTTTATTACAGAAGACAGTAGTAGGGACGATTTAGTGGCTCACGTTTATGATGTGACATACGGAGTGGTTCAGCCAACTGATAATTTAGTGATTATTGATGATAGTATTGTTCGTGGTACTACACTTAAGAAAAGTATCATCAAAATGATGGATCGTTTGAATCCTAAACGTATCGTTGTGGTTTCTTCAGCGCCTCAAATTCGTTACCCAGATTGTTACGGAATTGATATGGCTAAGCTTGAAGGTTTGATTGCTTTTAAAGCTGCTTTGGAGTTGCTTAAAGAAAGAAATCTGTACCATATAGTTGATGAAGTTTATGCTAAGTGTAAAGCACAAGAAAACTTTAAAGATGTTGAAGTTGTGAATTATGTTAGTGCGATATATGATCCATTTACGCCACAAGAAATATCAGATAAAATTGCAGAAATGCTAAGTTCATCTGAAATCAATGCAGAAGTAAAAATTATTTTCCAAACAGTTGAAAATTTACATATAGCTTGTCCTAAAAATTTAGGGGATTGGTATTTTACGGGTGATTATCCTACACCTGGAGGTAACCGTGTTGTCAATCGAGCATTTATGAATTTTTATGAGGGTAAAGACGCAAGAGCGTATTAAAGAAATCATAAAATATGCATTTAATCGGATTTTTATGCATTTCATCGGAAAAGATTGTTAGTAATATTGCTTTGCAGTAAGTTTGTGACACCATAATATTAGTAGGTTAAGTTTATGGTAGATTTGGGGCAAAAAGGGTGGAAGAAATTCCACCTTTTTTATTTTAATCGTTAAATTAATTTGTTTCTGGCAATCATTGCATTCTTGTATTGCTTTTTTGTAATTATTTTAAGAATATTATTTAGGTATATTGTATAAAAAAAGAGTCGTTTTCAATTAAGAAAACGACTCTTTTTTTTGGGATAAAATGGTTACTCACTCAAAGCATTCCAGCCTCTGGCTTTTAATGGAATTTTAGTATTGGCTCGAGTAATCAAATGTGTTCCTTCATTGGGTTCAGTCATATGGCCAATGATGGTGAAGTTGGGATTTCCTTTAATTTTGTCGAAATCAGTAATAGCGATTGTAAACAATAATTCATAGTCTTCGCCACCATTTATAGCAATGGTTGTACTGTCAATATTGAATTCCTCGCATACTGAAATAAATTGAGGGTCTAATGGCAATTTGTCTTCATACAGATTACAGCCTACATTGGATTGTTTGCACAAATGCATAATTTCGGAAGAAATACCATCAGATACATCAATCATAGCCGTTGGTTGTATGTCTAAAGCGTGTAATAAGGTACGAATATCGGTTCTTGCTTCTGGTTTTAGTTGTCGCTCAATCAAATAAGTATAGGCGTCTAAATCAGGTTGTGAATTAGGATTTACTTGAAAGACTTGTTTTTCTCTTTCTAAAACTTGAAGTCCCATATATGCAGCACCAATATCTCCAGTCACTACTAATAAATCGGTCGCTTTGGCTCCGTTTCGATAAACAATCTCATTTTCATCTGCTTCACCCAAAGCGGTAATGCTAATAATCATTCCTTTTTGAGAAGAAGTAGTGTCGCCACCTATTACATCAACGTTGTATGCTTTGGCAGCTCGAGCAATTCCTTCATACAATTCTTCTAAAGCTTCTAACGGGAATCGATTAGAAACGGCTACCGAAACAGTGATTTGTGTAGGTTTGGCATTCATGGCACAAATATCAGATAGATTAACTACAACTGCTTTGTATCCTAAGTGCTTCAAAGGCATATAAGCCAAATCAAAATGTACTCCTTCAATTAACAAATCGGTTGAAACTACTGTTTTTCTTGTGCCAAAATCCAAAACAGCTGCATCGTCACCAATTCCTTTTAATGTTGACTCTTGGTTAATTTCAAAGTTTTTTGTCAAATGGTCGATTAACCCAAATTCACCTAATTGAGCAATACTAGTACGTTGAGGGTTTTTATCTTCAATCATGTTTAATTATGGTTTTTTAAAAAGGCAAAGGTACAAAGAATTAATTGCCAAGTATGCTTCGATTTTCATTGAAAATATGCATCTTTATGTAATTAAAAATTGAAAGTATGAAAGCATTCGATATAGTGACCCTAACGGTCAACCCAGCAGTTGATAAAAGTACTAGTTTTAAAGGATTAGTAGCTGAACAAAAAATTCGTTGCGAAGTGCCAAGATACGATGCTGGTGGAGGCGGAATCAATGTGTCTAAAGCGATTGCTCGTTTGGGAGGCAATTCTATGGCCTTGTTTACTTCAGGTGGTGCAATGGGACAATTGTTGGAAGAATTAGTAGCTAAAGAAAATATTGCCAGTGAGGCTGTTGCTGTTGAGAGTTGGACACGGGAAAGTTTTGTAGCAGTAGACACCAATACCAACTCGCAATACCGATTTGGATTTACAGGAGGTTCATTAACACATGAAGAAAGTGAGCGATTTTTAGCTAAAATTACTGAGTTCAAACCTAAATTTTTGGTCGCTAGCGGTAGTTTGAATGAAGGCTTGAGTTCCGATTTTTACCAAAAAGTTGCGCATATTGCTAAAGAGAACCACTCAAAATTAATTATCGATACCTCAGGAGAAGCTTTAGAAAAAGTCCTTGAAGTTGGCGCTTATTTAATCAAGCCAAACGTTGGTGAACTAGCCAAATTAATTGGAGAAGAGCGACTAGAAATGGAAGAAGTAAACGAAGCAGCCAAGAAAATTATAGCTAAAGGAGGTGCAGAAATAGTAGTGGTATCTCTTGGTCCACAAGGCGCTGTTTTGGTTACCAAAGACCATTATGAGTTTGTTCCTGCTCCCAATGTCGCCAAAAAGAGTACGGTAGGTGCTGGTGATAGTATGGTAGGAGGAATGGTTTGGGCACTTTCTCAAAATAAACCTTTAAAAGAAGTCATTCGATGGGGAGTGGCTTGCGGTTCAGCCGCTACGATGAACGAAGGCACCCAATTATTCAAAGGCTCCGATGCACAGCGATTGTTTGATTGGTTGAAGGACAAATAAGTTCCCTAGAAAGGGGAATTAGAAACAAAAAAACCTGACAACTTTTACATTGTCAGGTTTTTTTTTGTTGCATATTTTAGTATTTTGGTGCAGAATGTATTTTAATATAAACTGTTTTTCTGCGCAAATAATATCTTATTTTTTACCTTCCAAAACTGTCGTAATTGTCTTCGGCATATTGTTCAAAACGTTCTAATAATTTAATGTTAGCTTTTTCTAGAGCGGTTAATTTTGCATCTACATTTTCTGAAACAGGAATGTACCATTCAACAGAGTCAAAAAATTGACGATAACTTTTTTTCTTAAAAGTATATCCGTGTCGAGCATAAATAGTATTTCGTAGAATTTCTAATTCTAATTTCTTAAGATTTTTGAGGTCGTTTTCTGTTAGTTTTTTAGTAGAAGAATTTATTTTTGTGATGACATCGCCTGCTGAACGATAGGTTTCTTGATAATAGGTTTCTGGAACTGAAGTACTATCAGTTTGAGTTTCTACTATAGTGTCGATTTTTTCGCTATAATAATCGATATAAGCTTCGTCTTCAGGAAGCATAAGATTTGGATTGTATTCAAAGCTTTGTTTTTTTAGTTTAAATGTTCTTTGTGTAACCGCTTGTTTTTTGTTGTTTGCAAACCAGGTTCCATTTAATACATTGTTTTTAATAGAGAATTCGAATTTTCCATCATCTTTTTTGTCACCAGGTTCTTTCATAGTAAATATTAAACTATCAGCTACTTGCCTGAATTCGCCTGCAATAGGTCTACTATTACCTGCAACGATACTTTGCCCGAATACTTTGTTCCCTTCTATTTTCTTGATTACAATATTTATTTTGTTGACATAGACAAAATTAGATGTAGTATCATAAACTTTGGCCACAAAATCGCCAACCCAGTTGCCATATAACTCTGTGTGTAAATCTTCATTGGTAGTTAGTGTTGCGATTTCAGATTTTTCCTTTTTACAAGAAATAACTAGAATAACCAGTACAAGAGCAAGTGCTTTTTTCATTCGTTTCTATGTTTAAAAATATAATATTCGATAATTAAAAGATTTGGTATCCAGCCTAGCCAAGCTATAATTTGATAAACGTCCATAGGAGATGGATGGAATAAATATACAATAATTACTTTCCAAAGGCGTAAAGTAACTGCTGAAAAGGCTAAAGCAAAACTCCTTAGCATATACGTATAATGATTTTTCTTGTGCTTTCTTTTTATTGCCAAAAGCCCTTTTAGCGTGAACCAAAACCATAGTATAGCTAAAGTCACAAATGAAATTTTAGAATACAAACCTCCATTTGCAAAACATCCGATAAAAAGCCCAGAAGGAGAGGCCAGAAGTAAAACTACATATACATATAGTTTGCCAAACCAGCGATGGATTCTAGGATGTGATTTTAATAGGGAAGTATTGAATTGAGTAAAACCAGCAATTAATGTAAAAATAGAAGCACAAACGTGAATGTAGAAAATAAAGAAATATGGCTTTATTTCTAGAATTTCAGTTTGCTTTATTTGCAGAAATCCAGCATTAGAATTTACAGGAAAATATTTTAATGTTATTTGCAGCATTAAAATAAAAAAGTAGAGAAATCCAGCCAGCCCAATTGATTTTAGAATACTCTTCTGCATCACTTATAATGATTTAAGCTTTAAATTTTCTGAAAGATTGAATCATTTCATAAATGCCAAAGGCGATTACAATTTTTCCAAGAATAAAAACAAACCAGCTCAAAGGATTTGTCAAGTAAACTCTATCAGTTTCTAATGGATTATAAAAATCTGTTACAAGGAAAAATCTAAAAGCACCGACATAAAAATCATTAACCTTTTCAGAGTTAAATACTCCTGAATTTTCGATTCGATATAAAATAGAATACCAAAATAATCCAGATAAAATTGTAAACCAAAATGCTCTTGTCCAACTAAGACCGAAATCTGTTGTCCATTTTGTTGACCATAAAATAGATGTGTCTTTAAAATTTCTCCAAAGACTTAGTTCTTTATAGTGAGCTGCTAATTCATAACTTCTAAAACGATTAAAATCAATCTTGTTTTCGGTTTTTTGAAGCTCTTGTTTAATTGCTCTTAAAGTTCTCTTCCATTCTAAAATTTTTTCGTTTTTGGCTTTTAAATATGACTTATCGAGAACTTTGTTTATTTTCATTTCATCAAAATAAGCTCCTCCTCCAAATTTTACTTCAAAGAGTTTTAAAGTGTTAAATTCAGCATCTGTAAACGAAGAAGATTTGTCAAATGTACATCTATCAATATCTAAAACATTAATTTTTGATTTATTAAAAAGTGAAAAACCTTTAAACTCACAAGCAACGAATTTTAATTTTGAATTTGATAAATTTTTACATTCTTCAAACCAAGTTGTACTTAAGAAATCACATTTGTCGAAATCACATTTGTCAAAAAAATTTGAATTTGAAAAATTTACTTTTTCAAATGTATTTTTATAGAAACGTGTATGTGGGTACCTAGCATTTGATGATGAAAGATATCTAGGATTACACTTGAACGTCGTATTGTAAAAAGTTGTTAATTCGTTAAAGTGATTCCTACTAAAAAATGCATTAGTAAAAGTAGAATTAGTAAACATAAATTGACCTTTTTCCTTTTCTTTATTGCCTAATTTATTTTCTAAAAACTTAAATTTTCCATCTATATGATTAATGTTTTCAAACGAAAAAGTATCTTTAATTTCTGTATTGCTAATATGAAATTCGGTATTTAATTCTAGTTCATTAGTATTAGTGTTATTTGAAAATTCAAAAACATTTAACTCAAGCATATTATTGTCTGACAATCCTTTTCTTACATTTAAAGATTTTAGATTTTTTGTGTTGTTGAATGATAGTCTATAAAAAATACAATTTGAGAAACTTATATTACAGTTGAAAGTACAGTTTTTAAATTCCAAAACTAAATCAAGATTCTTAATGTTATGGAAATTTAATTGGTCACAATTAAAAGTACAATCATTAAATTTTACCCAAGGTGAATTAAAATGCTGAATAATTAACGTTTGATTATCTAAATCGAATATTTCATTGGTAAAACCACTGTTCTGATTTATTTTCTGAAAAAACATCTCTTTGTTGTTAATCATTTTTTTTGCTTTTCTTTTTCAAATCTAAACAAAAAATCCTGACAATTTTTACATCGTCAGGATTTCTCTTTATTCTATTTTCTATATTCTTTTCTCTAAAAAAACTAGTCGTTCAGT
>OBMA010000597.1_pt1 | contig 21583 bp, 18 predicted proteins | sample 1539141 | NCBI WGS metagenome assembly OBMA01 (sample SAMEA3991484, study PRJEB22521) | metagenome | biome: anthropogenic terrestrial biome; feature: sewage plant; material: raw primary sludge | place: Sweden | collected 2012-09-26
AATACATATCATCTATTGCAATAGCATTGATAATGATGATGTTGACAGCCCCCATGTTGCATCATCATCACAACAATCAGATATGTACAATTGAGGAAATTTGTGCCATTGACGGAAATATCAATGATAATCATACCTCACATGCTCAAAATGAAGAAGAAGGATGTCCATTGCAGCAAATTCGTAATTTTACAAGCAATGTGAAGAGCGCAACAAATGCATATGACATTTCTTTATCTCAAATTCCGTGGCTATTAGGTATATTTACAAACACAATAATTGATTTTAATAATAGTGATTGCAGGATTATTGATTATCCAACTAATTATGCGGAACTGACTCAAGCAAATAATACTGCACATTCAAGAAGAGGACCTCCCCTTTTGTAATAATACAACATTTTTGAGAAGGTAATTCTTTACATATTCAATTACTATAGATCATCTAACATAGAGAGAATCCAATAAGTTTGAATTTATTGAATTGCTTGACTATATAATACTATTGGCAATTATGTATTGCTAAATATATAGTTTTCAAGATCATGTGCCTTCCAAAAATTGCGATTTCATCTGACATTCATGTGTCATTAATGTAATTAATCTTAGGAGAAGAATGGTATCTTCTCATATATAATTTACATATAATCCATTTAGTTAATTGTAAGAAATTTTAAAATCATGATCAATAAAATCATTTTATATTCCATACGACATAAATTTGTCGTACTATTACTGGTCGTTATAATAATCGGTGGTGGCTTTTACTCCCTCCGTACCATTAATGTTGACTCAACGCCCGATATTACTAACAATCAAGTCCAGATAATTACTACTGCAGAAAATCTGTCAACAGGCGATATAGAACAGTTTGTCACTTATCCAGTTGAATTAGCCATGTCTAATTTACCTGGAGTAAAGGATATTCGATCTGTATCTAGATTTGGGCTTTCTGTCGTTACCGTTATTTTTACGGATAAAATGGGCACATACCAGCCACGTCAGTTGGTACAAGAAAAATTAAGTGAAGTAAAAGAACAAATACCGGAAGGTTTTGGAACGCCGAAAATGGGACCAATTACAACAGGTCTCGGAGAAATATTTCAATACACATTGGTTCCCAAAGATTCCTCAAAATATACGCCGCAAGAATTGCGTACAATACAGGACTGGATCGTAAAACGTCAAATGGCAATGATGCCAGGGGTTGTAGAGGTGAATTCGTTTGGAGGCAGTATAAAACAATATGAAATTGCTCTATCATCAGAACGTCTAAATGCTATGAACATAACGATATCCGATGTGTTTGAATCACTCAAGAAAAACAATATCAACACAGGCGGGGCTTATATTGAGCGGGATCACATGGCAAACTTTATTCGCGGAGAAGGATTATTGAAGTCGATAGATGATATAAAAAGTATTGTTGTAAAGAAGGAAAATGGAATTCCGATTTTAGTAAGTGATGTCGCAGAAGATGTCCGATTTGGTGAGCAAGTACGTTATGGAGCCTTCACGCAAGATGGCCATGAGGCTGTAGGTGGCATGATACTGATGCTTAAAGGAGCCAACTCTGACAAAGTTGTAAGAAGTGTAAAAGAACGGATAAAGTCAGTTCAAAAGTCATTACCTCCTGGTATTACGATAAAGCCATTTCTTGATCGTTCCAATCTCATTCAACGCACAACAAGTACTATTGGACGCAATTTGATAGAAGGTGCTCTTATTGTTATTTTCGTACTAGTACTGCTCTTAGGAAGTATTAGAGGTGGCATTATCACGGCGTCGGTTATACCGTTAGCTCTTCTTTTTGCTTTTATTCTGATGCGCATTTTTGGGGTATGGGCCAATTTAATGAGCTTAGGAGCCATTGATTTCGGAATTATAGTGGACGGTGCGGTGATAATCGTTGAAGGTATTACTCATAAGATAGAATCAAGAACGAAAAAGAAAATGGAATTCAATCGAGATATTATGGATACCATAAGTTACGATTCGGCATCCACAATGATGGGTTCTGCCTTTTTCGGACAACTTATCATACTTATCGTATTTACGCCCATACTGTTTCTTTCAGGTGTGAGCGGTAAAATGTTTCAACCTATGGCTTTAACATTCTCTTTTGCCATAATAGGTGCAATTATCCTATGTCTTACGTACGTACCAATGATCTCATCTATAGTATTGCGTCCATCCAGAAAGCCGAACAGTATTATTACTCGTTTAGAAAACAGACTTGAGGAATTTAGTTTGAGATTAATGAATAAAATACATGCAGGCTATGAACCGCTTTTGAATTTCTCACTTGGTCACAAAACACTTATTCTTTCCGTTGCTATTTCTTTATTTGCTATGGCAGTAATAGCGTTTAGTCGCATGGGGGGAGAGTTTATGACTAGTTTAGATGAAGGTGATATTGCCATGCAGACATTTTTGCGCCCAGGCAGTTCTCTATCCGAAACTATAAAACGAGAAGAAGAGGTGGAACGGTTATTACTAAAGAGTTTCCCTGAAATTAAAACCGTATGTGCCCGAATTGGTGTTGCTGATATACCGACCGATCCTATGGGATTTGATTATACTGACAGTTTCATAATTCTGGAAAAAGACATGAGTAAATGGAAATCAGCAAAGACAAAAGAAGAATTGATTGAGAAGATTAAGGCTAAACTAAGTGTGCTTCCGGGTTTGAATTTCTCATTTTCGCAACCTGTAGAATTACGATTTAATGAGTTACTAACAGGTATACGAGAAGATGTTGCAGTGAAACTATATGGTGATGACCTTGATAAATTAAATGAAATGGGTGAAAAGATGGTTAGCATCATCAGCAAGATAAAAGGAGCAGGAGACGTATCACTTGAACGAACGTCAGGACTTCCACAAATAACAGTAAAGTACGATCATCAAAAAATAGCCCAATATGGACTGAATATAGAAAAACTGAATCAGTATGTGAGTGCTGCATTTGCCGGCAGTAAGGCTGGAGTGATTTTCGAAGGGGAAAAACGTTTCGATATGGTAATACGCCTTGATCAGAAAGAGCGAAAGGGCATAGAAGACTTGCAAAATTTATATGTCGACTTGCCAGACGGGCAGCTTATTCCATTGAAAGAAGTGGCTGATATCAGTTATCAGCCAGGTCCAATGCAAATATCAAGAGATCAGGCCTCACGGCGAATATATGTTGGGGTGAATGTACGAGGAAGGGATGTTCAGTCGCTTGTAGAAGAAATCCAGAAGAAACTAGACAAAGAACTTAAGATGCCGGCGGGCTATCGAATTACTTATGGCGGAGAATTTCAGAACTTGCAAGATGCCAAGGCTCGCCTGATGATTGTAATGCCAATAGCGATGCTGCTTATTTTCATCTTACTCTATTTCGCCCTGAAATCTGTTAAGCAGGCTTTGATGATATATATGGCTGTGCCACTTGCCGTCATCGGAGGTATTTTCTCACTTGTCTTGCGTGGCATGCCATTCAGTATTTCAGCAGGAGTAGGGTTTATTGTCCTCTTTGGAGTTGCAGTACTCAATGGACTTGTATTAATTAATAGGTTTAATTCATTAAAAGAAAAAGGAATGACAAATGTAATAGATCGCATTAAAAATGGAACACGCGAAAGATTGCGTCCTATACTCCTTACAGCTACTGCTGCCATGATGGGATTCTTGCCAATGGCTGTTTCTAGTTCTGCAGGAGCAGAAGTTCAGCGGCCATTAGCTACCGTCGTTATTGGAGGGTTGTTTAGCGCAACATTGCTTACATTGATAGTTGTGCCCATCTTGTACGCTTTGGAAGAACGAATCGGTAAGCACCCTCTGCCTGGCAAGATGATATCGTCAACAGCCTTTGTTATTATGATGTTGGCAATGCCTTCGGCAATGAAAGCCCAGCAGCCTATATCACTCAACAAGGCTATTCAGATGGCAATAGATACTTATCCGTCAATTAAATCAGCCAGGTTGGATGTGAAAGCTCAAACGGAGCTGAAACGTACCGCTTGGGATATTGGAACTACTGAAATATCCACAGGTACTGAAGAAAAGGGTAGAGGTAACAATGCCATAACAACACTAATATCAGTCAGACAGAATCTCGATATTCTAGGAATAGGAGCCCGTTCTAAATATTATAGTAAACAAATAGATGTTTCCAAAGCACAAGTTAAGGTAGCAGAGATAGAATTGCGTCGTGAAGTGAGTATTGATTATGGAACGGCTTATGTGGCTCACCAACGTCTGATAGTATATGATAGACTTGATTCTATTTATAGGAATTTTGAGAAAGCCGCAAAATTGCGTTACGAGACTGAAGCTACCTCGAAGTTAGAATATATCTCAGCCCAAAACCAAGCTCGACAGATAAGGCTGATGAAGCAGCAGGCAATTCAAGATGAACAGATAGCACTAAGAAATCTCAATCGTTGGCTTGGAGACAAAATTCTTTATACAACAGACGGTAGCATTGCCGGATTGTCAACTGATATTATTCAACCATCGACAATTCATCCTACATTGCAATTTGCTGATGAAAAGATAAAACTTGCGGGAAGCAAGTATAAAATGGAAAAATCAGAATTCTTTCCTAAGTTTTTTGTTGATTACGGTCGGCAAAAGATAGGATCAGTATCGGGCTATTATTCCTATCAAGTTGGTCTAAGTATACCGCTTTTCTTTGGAGCTCAGTCTGGACGTACTAAATCTGCAAAGATACAGTGTGATATTGCTCAGCAGAACTATGATCTTCAGCAGCGAGAATTGACATCACAACGAAATACCACCACTGGTCAATATGAAAAATGGAAAAGTTCCTTGAGCTATTATAATGAGACTGCTCTTCCTTTGGCCAAAGAGCAGCAACAAGCCGCTATGCAGTACTATCTAAAGGGAGCAACAGATTACATTGGATTCATCCAAAACATGAAAGATGCTGCCCAAATTCAATTGGACTATTGGAATTGTTATAGTGAATATCTGATCACGAAATTTAATTTGGAATATTATTATTAATCATATATACAAAAGAAATGAAATACAAATTATTATATGTAGTTATCGTAGTTAGTTCTACAGTTATTCTGTCTTCTTGTGGGAAAAAAGAAGAACAGTCAAAAGAAGTTAGTACCTCTGTTCGCGATGGAAATGCGTCACAGGCCGACGTATCTCTTACCGACGCTCAAAAGGATTCTCTCAATGTTACCATTGGCAAGATGCCCACTTATAAGTTTCATGGGCTGATAGAAGCCAATGGTACATTATCCGTAATGCCACAGAGTGAAGCTTCAGTATCACCATATATTGGAGCTAATGTAAAGATGATATTTGTAAAAGAGGGACAAACCGTTAGTCGCGGACAAGTTTTGGCAAGTCTGTCACATCCCGATTTGCTTGATTTGCAGAGCCGTTATTTAACATCATACAATCGTATGAAGTTTGTTGCCCAAGAATATAATCGCCAGAAAAAACTTTATGCAGAGAAAATTGGTGCAGGAAAAGATTTCCAACAGATACAGGCGGAATATAATTCTTTAAATGCAGAACTTCGGACGACGGAGTCACAGCTCAATCTTATTGGAATAAATCCTGTCAGTGTGCGCAAAGGTAAGGCCATTATGAGCATAGCTGTTAAAAGCCCTATCAATGGTACAGTGGAAAAAATTAGTATAAAGACAGGTCAGTTTGCCGATTCTCAAACCCCGATGTTTCGTGTCGTCAATATAAACAATGTTTATGCAGATCTTCTGGTTTTTGAAAAAGATATTCCAATGGTAAAAGTTGGTCAGAAAGTTTCACTATCCTTGAAATCTGCCACTGGTGCAACATATACAGGGAAAGTGTATTCTGTGGGAACCACATTCGACAGCAACCCCAAGGCTGTACATGTGCGTGTCAGTATCGATGGAGCAAAGCGAGGGCTTATCGTGGGAATGTATCTCTGTGGAAAGATAGAATCAAGTATAAAAAACCTTGTCGCAATACCTGAAGAGGGAATCGTGGATGATTCAGGAAAATCATATATTTTTTCAGTGACACATCAAAATAACAAGTGGCTTTTTCATCCTATTGAGGTAAAGAAGGGAAGGACAGAAAATGGATATGTGGAAATTGTGAAAGCTGAAAGAATAAGCAACAATACAATTTTTGCACTTGATAACGCCTATTATATACTTTCCGAAATGAAAAAGAATGAAACAGGCGAAGAGTAGTTTATAAGAATGTATTTACTAATATTATTTATCGTATGAACCAAAAATTGTTTAAAATAATAGTTTCTGCAATACTTTTGATAGGTGCTGTTATAGTTGAAAGAATGGCTAATTTAGCCGTTTGGCAACTTCTGATAGTATATCTTGTTCCATATTTACTGGTGGGATACGATGTTATTAAAGAAGCTCTTGTGGGCTTAGCCAAAGGGAATGTCTTTAATGAAAACTTCCTTATGGTTATTGCCACTTTTGGAGCATTGTGTATTGGTTTCTTGCCAGGAAGTGCAACAGAATTTCCAGAGGCGGTGTTTGTTATGCTGTTCTTTCAAGTGGGAGAACTGTTTGAGGACATAGCAGAGGGGCACAGCCGAAAGTCTATTTCGGATTTAATGAACATTCGTCCTGATTCTGCTAATGTGTTACGTGGTAATGCTATTAGTGTAGTATCACCAGAAACCATAGCTGTAGGAGAAATTATTGTAATAAAACCAGGAGAGAAGGTTCCTCTTGATGGCATAGTGATGGAAGGTTCGTCCAATCTGGATACAGTTGCATTGACAGGTGAAAGTTTTCCTCGAGAAATAAACGTAGATGATACCGTTATATCAGGTTGCGTTAATATATCTGGTTTACTCAAAGTAAAAGTCACGAAAGACTTCGGACAGTCTACAGTTTCTAAGATTATTAACTTAGTAGAAAATTCAAGTGTAAATAAATCGAAGAGTGAAACCTTTATTGCTAAATTTGCTCGAGTTTATACACCAATCGTAGTGTCTGTGGCACTTGCTCTAGCTATCTTACCACCTCTTTTTTCTTATGATTTTATGGTAACATTTCCTGTGTGGCTAAATCGCGCATTGACATTTCTGGTAGTATCTTGCCCATGTGCATTGGTTATATCTGTTCCCCTCACTTTTTTTGGAGGCATTGGTGGAGCTAGCAAGAATGGAATACTCATAAAAGGAGGAAACTACATGGAGACACTTGCCAAAATTGGAATTGTCGTTTTCGATAAGACAGGAACGTTGACAGAAGGGAAATTTGAAGTTAGCACCATTCATCCAAATAATATTAATGAAAATCAATTGTTACATTTAGCCGCTCATGTTGAACGTTTCTCTACACATCCTATAGCCATTTCTTTGCGAAATGCATATCCCAATGAAAACGATGACTGCAAGATAGAAGATATAGAAGAAATATCAGGCCATGGTATTCGTGCAAAGGTGAATGGCGAGATTGTTTGCGTAGGTAATACCAAGATGATGGATTCTATTGGGGCAAAATGGAAGCCATGTGAAAAGAGCGGTACAATTATTCATATCGCTGTCAATGGATTGTACGTTGGGCATATCGTTATATCAGATAAGATTAAGGAAGATTCAAAAGATGCGATTGCCGCCCTGAAAGCAGAAGGTATTGAAAAAACGATAATGCTTACGGGCGATCGAAAAGAAGTTGGAGAGGCCGTTGCAAAAGAACTATGTTTGGATGAATATCATGCAGAACTTCTTCCTGCAGATAAAGTGAAATATTTGGAGCGTATTATCAAAGAGAAAAAAAGAAAAACCTATTTAGCTTTCGTTGGAGACGGTATCAATGATGCTCCTGTATTAGCTAGGGCAGATGTCGGAATAGCAATGGGCGGACTTGGATCCGATGCAGCCATTGAGGCGGCAGATGTAGTTCTTATGGATGATAAACCAAATAAAATAGCAGTTGCTGTCAATATTGCTCGTCGAACAATTAGAATCGCAAGGCAAAATGTTATATTTGCTATTTTTGTTAAGGTTCTAGTCCTTGTACTCGCAGCTTTTGGTATCGCTACAATGTGGATGGCAGTATTTGCAGATGTGGGTGTAACTATCTTAGTAATACTTAATGCTGTACGAACACTTGAAGGATAGTTGTTCATAATTAAATATAGCAGCATGATTTCCGTACAACCCAGATTTATGCGAAGATTCTGAAGAGCACCATCAATGAGTATTCCACAAAATTACAGAATTCGATAAAATAAAGATGTTAAGCTATGTAATCCGCAGCAATCATTTCAACTTGATTGTTGCGGATTTATGTATCAGCCATGAAATGCCATAAAATCCGCACTTCAAAATGATGAATATTAATTTGAAGGCAAGGAATACAATCTGGAAAAATTCTATGATCGCGTTCACTATATATTTTCCTATGTAATGCCCTATGATGGCACCTTCTAAAGCTGACATGGTCATTCATATTTATATATGACAAAGTTACTAAATTATTATGAGAAAAACGAATATTCGGGCAATGATTTTCAATTAGATAAATGGTCTAATATAGCGCTACTCGAATGATGTAATGATACATTGTACCAATATCCTATTTATATATTCTTGCATTATTTGAATCAATGATTATTTCATTTAAGCAACCATCAATTGCATCTATTATCGGTTTGTCGTAACTAATTTCGTGATGAACATCTTTTCCCTAAAGTTATCTTTGTAACTTTGAATGGAGAGCCATGTGTGGGAGGTTCAACAGGCTTTGCAGAATTTGTTTAGCAAGTTGTACTTTTGTGCGGACAAAACGGAGTTTCGCCTTCAAAAGTAACTTGCCAACTTCTGTGAAGTTGGGAAAATGCCCTCGCAACTCGGCCTTTTATTTATAGAAGAAATGGGACATAAGACGAAACGATTGTGGATAAGGATGTCGCTTGAAGAAGAACAACTACTGAAAGAGAAAGCTGTTAATTACAAGACAATTAGCAGCATGGTATGGGATGCCATCAAAATCTTTGATGACAAAGCAACTATAGGGAAATTTGACGCTCTCAATGAAATGATTGCCCTATACCGAAAATATCAGCAAGACCTGTCCTGGATGGGTGGAAACTTTAATCAAGTGGTCAAGCGAGCCAATGAACTTGCCATAGGAGAAGAACTAACTATGCCATACTTCAAGCAAGTGCTTTTCCCTAAAATAGAAGAGCTTCAGAACCTTCTTTGCGACATTAAGCGGGAACAACATCAGATAGCCAAGAAATTGACTAAATTATGATTATACCATTATACTAATCAATTATTACTCCTTTTAAACATTACAGCATTGATATAATAATGATTGCTACTATTCTACCATCAAGTTCAAATTTTCATGCAGTAGATTACAATGAGCGAAAAGTCGTCCAGGGCAAAGCAGAACTGCTACAGATTACAAATTTCGGTTTTGTAGGTGCTGTTGGCAAGTACACGCCTGATGACTTGAAACAATATTTGGTCGAATACTCATCACGTATCAATAAACGCATACGCCGACCACAATTCCATCTGGCGATATCCTGCCGTGGAGATGAATATACCAAAGAACAGTTAATGGACTTTGCTCATCAATATCTTAGAGAAATGGGGTATGCCGAAGAAGGTCAGCCATTGCTTATATATTCTCATCACGATACGGCCAACAATCATATTCACATCATCACCAGTCGTGTCGCCCCGGACGGGCACAAGATAGATCATAACCATGAGCGCATTCATTCTCAGCAGGTCATCAACAAACTACTTGATCAAGACATAAGCCAAAAGGTGCAACAAATGTTGGCACAAGCACTTCAATACAGATTTGCCAGTCTCAGTCAGTTTAAAGCCATTCTTGAATCTGATGGATATGAATGTTTCGAGAAAGACGACCGGTTATGTGTCAAACGTGGCGGGTGTATTTTAGGTACAATACCGATTGAATCTCTCATGACCAAATATAGCCTGCTTGATGAAGCAGAGCAAAAACGTAAAAATCAGCTACGTGCTATTCTTCGCAAATATCACCAAATGGCAGTTTCCAAGGAAGAACTGAAGCAAATAATGAAAAAACGTTTCGGTGTAGACCTCATATTCTTTGGTTCAAAGGATAAACCGTATGGTTATATGATTATAGACCACAAGAACAAAATAGTATATAAGGGAAGTGAAGTGCTATCTATGAAACAGTTACTCAGTTTCCAGAACCGCGAAGAGAGACTGGAAAAGATTGATATGTTTATTGATGCTATACTTGAAGATAACAAGAAACTATCTACTTATGATTTGAACACACTGCTTTGGCGCCAGTTCGGAAGCTATGTCACGAAGGGACGCATAGCATTTCGTAACGAACGCATCTTATTGAATGAAAACATCCGCAACACATTGCGTTATAATGACAAGCTCCAATGGTTACAATCCTTCTCACCTGTAAATGAGATTGAGCGTAATTTGCTCTGCAAGTTTGGAAAAATAGAAGACATTGAACAAATTTCCATTGTAGATGCCTTACAAAAACATCTAGCGGCAACAGTAAATCAGCTTCGAAGCCTCTTTGAGGATACGGAAATTACAAACTTGCGCTCGTCATTATTTGATAGCGGGATGTCTATCTTTCAAACAAATGGTAAGAGCTATTGCATTGACTTTCATAATCGTTCCATAATCTGTATGGAAGACTACGGATTTGACACTCAACGTCTGAAACCTGGAGCTAATTCGCATACAAAACTGCCAACAGAACGGCAAACGGATATACACATTAACAAAGATATCATCAACACCATTACCAGCCTACTTAGACACAAAGCCGGTTCCCAAGATAGTAACAGAGAATGGGAGGTTGGTGGAAATAGTCGTTATGATGATATGGATGATGAAAGGACGTTGCTGAATAGGTGATGTTACATCAAATTATCGTGCATGATAATTTTGCCATTATGCTTTTGATTTTAATGTTTCTATTAATATATTCTTGATTGTATCTATGGTAACAACAGATGTGGTGGATAATCTCACAGGTTTCAATCCGTACTTATCCAGGATTTTATCCTTAATAATATCTCTACGTTTCTGGACTTCTGTATGATGGAATTGCCAACCGTCCACCTCCATACAAAGCAACGGACGTTTAGTTATCGTATTGTATAACAAGAAATCAACATGGGAGAGTGGACTGTTGACAAACCTTTTCTGTTCATCCGATGTAACACGTCCGTCAACGATAAGCCTCGAGAGTGGATAATGACACAGAATAGCGATATTCCTTAATTCTAAAATCGATATTGCTTTCTTAAGGGTATCATAAATTACATTTTCTGATAATTCTCCAAAATCTGCTCCCTTTGCTTTCTCATATTCAAGCCTCTGCAGGGTATATTGTCTATAAAGAATATCGAAAACAGAATGTAGCTTACTATCTTTCGTTTCAAAGTTATTATACTTGATATAACCTATCAACTGAGCTAGAATACTATCCTCAGGCAGTTCATTACCTGTGGCGACTATACACAACTTAGATTTGGCTCTTGATATAGCCACGTTCAAGAGATTGGCATCATCAGAGAAGGATGTCGGTTCATTGTCCACCATGCTCATGATGATGGTATCACATTCTCGTCCTTGATATTTATGGACAGTGCTTGCTATATCCCGATGCAATTGTTCATTAATAGCAGACGCCTGATCTCTGTATGGAGATATGATTCCCACAGATTCATCTGGAGAAATATTCGGCATCACTTCCTCGGCTATAACATCTATTTCTCTTTGATTTACATGCCCTCTAGCATGATTGCCAGGTACAGTCCTTATCACGCTCAGTGTGTCTCCACTCCTACCATCCTTGGTCATCGTTACCAGTTCGCCATCGTAGAACATTTGATTACAGAACTCTATAATCTTTGGCTGACAACGATAATGTTCACGAAGCAATGTCCTAGGACAATCTGCGAATACTTCATTACAAGACTGCAGGAAGCTATGTGTAGTAATCTTAACACCTATAAAAAGGAGCCTGTCAAATTCTACTTTAAGAATAAAGCGGATGGACGCAAGTCAATATATCTGGAGAGATATGAGAATGGGAAACGTACTTATGAACATCACAGGAGCCAAGCAAATATATTCAATTGGAGGAATCAAAACAGAGTTTGACACTTGCCGATTGGATGAATTAGTATTATGAGATTCAAAAGGAACGAGGCATTTGGCAAACTAAACGGATAAAATAATCATTATAGATTGATTTTCGTATCATTCATACACTATTTTGCCTTAGAATAGCAAATAATGTCTTTTTTAGTGCGTAAATCAGCAGATATTGCTTATCTTTGCACCAAAATAGACGCATATGACTATAAGAAATTGGATAAAGCAACGTGAAATAGCAGGAAAACCTACATTTTCCATAGCAGACGTAAAAGAAAAATTTCCCAATACATCTGTTAAGGTTATTACCTCTGAATTATATCGTTTGTCAAAGCAATCGATAATTGTACCTGTTTATAAATGCTTTTATACGGTAATACCTGTGCAATATTCCGCTCGTGGGGTTGTTCCACCTTTATATTATATAGACCAACTGATGACATATTTAGGTAAACCTTATTATATAAGTCTGCTAAGTGCAGCCGAATTACATGGTGCAGCACATCAACGACCGCAAAAGTTTTCAGTAACGACCCTATTACCCAAGGCTACAACTTCCAGCCAGTATAACAATCAGTTAATGTGGAACTATCGTCGTGAGATTCCTGAGAACTTACTCGTGCAAAGGAATTCTGAGACAGGTAGAGTAAAATTCTCCACCCCGGAACTAACGGCTGTCGATTTAGTTCAATATAATCAACAGATAGGTGGGCTTTCTATGGCTGCCACTGTTTTAGAAGAACTTTTGGAATATACAGATTTCAGCAAGCAGTTCGAATTCTTACTTTCTGTAACCAATATTCCCACATTACAACGGTTAGGATATATTGCAGATGTTATATTGGAAGAGACAGAGCAGGCAAATATACTGTTCAACCTTCTCAAATCAAACAATAAACGAATGAAGAAAATTCCATTGGATTCAGACCATTCTACAGATGAATGTCCAATAGACGACCGATGGAATGTTATAATAAATCAAACAATAGAGCCAGACGATTTATGATAGACAGAGCATCAATACAGGAATGGAGTATTCAAGTTCCATGGAAAGAGAATGTGCAGGTTGAGCAGGATTTGCTCATATCACGTACGTTGGTCGCAATTTTCAGCGACGAGTTTTTGGCAAGCCAATTGGCGTTTCGAGGAGGCACAGCCCTCCACAAACTCTATATGTCTCCTCAGCCGAGATATAGTGAAGATATTGACCTTGTTCAGATAGCATCAGGACCAATCAAGCCAATCATGTTTCGTCTTGGTGAGGTTCTGGACTTTATGCCTGATCGTGTAACCAAGCAGAAGAGGTACAATAACACTATGCTATTTCGCATGAAGTCGGAAATTCCGCCAATCATGCCAATTCGTCTGAAACTTGAAATCAATTGCTTCGAACATTTCAATGAAATGGGACTTGTAAAACACCCTTTTACTGTTGATAGCCAGTGGTTCAAAGGCTCTTGTGAAATCACAACCTACCATTTTGCAGAATTACTCGGCACTAAGCTTCGTGCATTGTATCAACGCAAAAAAGGTCGTGATTTATTCGACTTGTATGAAGCATTGACTAAAACCGATGTAAATTTAGATGATGTCATTCGCTGCTATCGTAAGTATATGAGTTTTGTTGTCAACCAACCTCCAACACATAAGCAATACATCCTCAATATGGAAGAAAAGATGCAAGATCCAGACTTCTTAGGAGATACACAATTACTTATTCGCCCAGAAATGTCTTTTGATCCAATTGAAGCATACGAATTGGTGCGTGAAAAACTTATTGACAAACTATTGATCAAGTAATTAAGTCTGAATCACGATGACAAACTTATCATCCATAGCAACCGACCTACGGACTATCAATAATCTTTTGGTCAAATATGAGAAGAACAAGGCTCTTGTGTATAAAGATAGTTTTGTTCTATCCTAATTCTATCTCCAATACAAGGACACCAATGCCATTATTGCTATGGCAGAGGATGAGCTGAATACCAATGCTGAGCATTTGTTGAACATTGCCAAACAATTGTCTGAGGCGACGTCATCATTCCGTACCACCATTCAGTATTCTGATTTCTTTCTGTCGTTCGACCCAAAGCCTATTTGTTATGCCCATATTAAGCCTTTTGAAGAGCAATATGAAGAAGCAAAGATATATCCACCCAGCTTTGAAAAGAATATTCAGAATTAAGCAATCGTGTATGCTACCTATTATATATGGTGAGCAAAGAATTCCGGGTCTTTGCCACCATCCTAAATGATGATCTCTCCGTCCGTGAACTGTATACCGAAGAACTTACCTTTGAGTTCCTTGAAACGTTCCTCGTCCTCCAATGCCTTCTGCCGTTGTTCTCTGATACGCTCCATTTCCATCCGCTCACGCTTTTTCTTCACATAGCTGTCGTGCTCCGTCTTGAGGTCACTGGGGCATACATATTTTGGACTGTGCAGGTCTTTATGGAAATAGTCAAGCAGTTTTATATAGTCGCACCACAGACATGCATCCTTGATGGTGTATCGGTTGCGGATGGCTATCTTGACCGATGTCCAAAGGGTGTCTGCTTTGCTTTGGTTAGTCGTTGCAAGGTATTGGAAAAGGCTGTGCTGCCCCGATTTGAATATGGTTTCCATCTTGTTGCTTGTCAACAAGGGGATGAACAAGTCAAGCGGATGCAGATTGTAAAGTTTACCTTTAAAACCTCTCTGTCTGATTTCGGGCAATACCTTGCGTGTCGGATAATAGGCTGACGGATAAATCTTGTAGGCTCTTATTTCCCTTGCCCTTACTTCAAGCGGTGAAGAAAAGTTCTATCCATCATAGTACATTACACTGTTGAGTCTTAGTCTTGCAATGGTTGCTTGCTTTACCTTTCCGTCCATCCACTTCTGTACAACTCGCTTAAGAAATATTCCGCTTTCTGACCGACTTTATATTTTGCCGACACAAAGAAGTATCGCAACACTTGAAAGCCGTTGCAAGTGGTCATTATACCGAAATATTCGGTTTGCGGTAGTTCTTTGCAAAGAGTTCGTTTTCCGCTGCCCGCTGCTCCAAATAGTTTTGGATGGTTCTCTTGAAATGGTCTGTTGATTTCATATCGCTGTTTTTTTAATTGTTATCAGATTGTTTCCTTGATGATACCTATAAGTTCCTGATGGTTCACCTCGCTGAAAATGTAGTCGATGAAGTCTCTGCGTGCATCCTTGTTCAGTTCTCTATAAAGTTCACCGAAAGAGGAAATGTTGCCGTTCAGATCACACCTATCACCACTCGGAAAAGTCCGTTAATAATCTCTCTGACGATGCTCCAAAGGATGCCCAAAGCCCAAAGGACGGCTTGCAATACCAAGGTAAGGAATTTAATCCCCACGAATTGCGTTGTCTGTCTGATGTCTGCCAATGCTGTCATATCCGTTTATTTTGATTAATAATTAATGTGGATCCAAGAGCTGAGGGAGTTTGAGTTTCACTCATTTTATATGCTCCTCGTCTATCCGACATTTTTTTAATGCGTCTTCCTGTCGCATCGGTCGTTTTCGTTTCAGGTGCCATACGAAGGTAGGGATTAGGATATGCAAGGTTTTTAGGAAAAATACTACCCGAAGCATGAGGTGTGGAGATTTTTGCATAAAACAGGAGGCTTGACCTTGCATCTCCGTGCAATCCCGGAAATACCTTTGCACCGGAACGAGAACGGCCATACAGATGCGCTCAGGGAAGACGAAAAAATGGAGGTGGACGAAAAAGGACATATTGAAAATCCAAAATATTCTGAGAATGTGACTGATGAAAAGGACCAAATGGAACTTGCCCGAAATCGTGAAAATGCAAGCCCGAGTGGAGAAGTGTGCCAAATCGGACTGTCTAAACTTGTTTGGTCGGGCAGATTTGGTAATCTTCCCGGCTTGCATTCGTGTGCATCGGCTTGTCACATTCATGGGACGGGCGGTTGCTCACGTTTTTTCCGCTTTCGGATAAAATGGATAAAAGAGGAATTTGAAAAGAAGGCTTTGGCAGTAGAAGCCTTCATCCTGACATAAGCACAGAAGAATAGGACTTCACAGATAGTCTAAACGAATGTTCAGGCGTCTGTGAAGTCCTTTTCTTGCTTATGGATTTGTCTGAAATGTGTTCTCTTCATTTATGGAGAGAACTCTTTTCAGGCAGGAGCAACGTATTGTAAAAATAATTAAAATTGCAAATATTGATATGATTTCAAAAGAAATTTTTGGTAGTTTCGGAAAAATAGAATACCTTTGTTGTAGAGTTGTTTGGAACCCGAAACGCTGACCTCTGTGAAGTAATATTGTCGCGCTAAATCGTTGCCAACAAAATACTTTCTACATTTAAACTCTGTTCGATAGACTAAATTGTATTACCAAAATAAATATCGAGTTATATTCTATGAGCAGAATTCTTCTTTTCATATGTTAAAATATTAAAATAAAGAAGTTATGAAACTTTTGAACTATTTAAAAGTGATTTTATTGAAAAAAAGAAAACGAATTGACCTTTACTTAACCACAAAGGTAGGCGGGAAAGTGGACAATAAATTGAAAATTCAACAGCGCATCACAACTGATTATCGAAACATCTAATAATAGGTGCCCTTGAAGTAGATGTTCTGAATACACTAGTTCCTAATTAATTTATAAATAGATATGAATCAAAGAAAACAACATAACATTGAACATCATATAAAAGAACTTTATTTGCATGACATTGGAAATAAAAAGAAAATCGAAGAAAATTCCAATAAACTTAAAAAATCTTGTGACATTGGTATCGTATCTACGGCACTAAAAAGTCTGTTTCATAGTAATTCTTCATTTGAGCATTTAATTTATGGATATCTTAAGCCAACGAACATTGAAAATTTAGGGAAGTGTAATGGTTATTACTATGAACCCTATTCTTTCGAATCTGAAATGTTATGGCAAATTATGCAGATAAAATGCTATAAAAAGGAAATCCAAGACTTCATCAATATAAGGCAACAATTTGAGCACTTATTTCTTCTAGGCAGCTATACCGAAGCACTTGATTTATTAGAGAACTCATTTGAGAAACTAGGGTTTTCTGTTTGGTATTTGGAGCAGAAAATATTAATTTATTGCTATCAAAACCGCGCAAATGAACTTATTACTTGGCTTTCTGATATAAATAGAAAACAACAAGATATTAAAACAGGATATGTGCCTTTTTTACTATCCTATTTGTATAAACGAAGCCAAAAAAACATGTCACCTATTGAGTATGACATGGATTTGTTTTCTAGATTCAAAAGGAATGTAACACTATTTGATGAAGATAAATATAATTATTTCTTAATGAGATTAAATTATTATGTCAATTACCTTACATTTAATGATTTTTCGAGAATGCTCATTTTTGAAAGTCCAAACTCTGCAATCGATAGATACTGTAATATTATTAATATACTCAAAGCTTATTTCGTTTCTGAAACTGGTGACAAAAATTTGGCCTGCAAAATTGGCAATAAATTATATCAATCTTTTCAAGACAATCACTTTCTTCCTTTTCTTGCTTATTCAAAACAAAAATTGCCAGATTGCTATTTTGATTCACATTTTATTCATATTTTAGATTTGTATTACGAAGGCAAATATCTCGAAGCTATAGAATCTTGCATTGATTATACTAATAACAATTCGTGCAACTTCGATGTGCTCAAAATATATTGTAGATCTTTGCTATTTTTAGGAAATACAACTCCTAAAATTACCCATAATGCAAATTCTCCGTTGAATGACATTGTAGGCTCAATTCTAAAAATAATGAATGGAAAAGATGTTCGAGTCAATCAAGATAGGCTATACCGAATTAATAAGAACCTATATGGTCTTTCAATTTGTGCTGGTCTTGATGAATATGTCAAGGAAGAAAAATTAGGCATAAGAGATAATCGTTTAAAACTATTATCTTATTTTCATTTCGACCCGGATTTTACAAAGATATTTAACTCTGATAGTGAAAAAATTAAATATTTTGAGCTTTTTCAATCGAAAATAAGTGATTCTGTTGTTATAAGTTACCAAAAAGGACTTGTTGAAAACAAAGTAACAAATAATATTTCGATAGTATCGTATATTAGAGAAGTGGACAATGGAAAAATATTATTTAAGCAAGAAAAGTATTACGATTGTATTCTCTTAATGGAAAAAGTAATTGCGAACAACCAAAATTGCGTTCCTATATTGCAATCAGCCATTGAATTTGGATTCAAAAGTCACACAAAACTAGACGAAGAAAAAGCTATCGAGTATTATGTAAATTATTATGTAAAGAATCACGCTTACACCTCAAAAATTGACACACATAACTTTATTAGTAAACAAAAGCGAAACAAGTATCGTGGTATAAAATACAGTTTGGACTTATTAATATTTGTATTCGAAAATGCAGAAGAAGAAACTGATAAAAGTTTTGTATTAGAAACTTATCTCAAATACAACGAAGTAAGTGATGTCGTTGAATTGATTGAGCAAATTGATTATGATGACAATAAAAAAGTTGAAGAATTTTTAGTACATATTATAACAGATGACATACTTCGCCATACTACTTTCATAAATAGTACACAATCAATATTAGAAGAAGAAAGACAAATTCTTAGCTATCTAACATCTTTGGATTCTTCTCGTCATGATGAATATGAAGAAATGATGCAGCAACTTAGTGAAGAAATGATTGCTTATGATGGAGCAATTAAAGATGATGAAAGTAAGATCTTTGCTAATATCCCATCTATAATCAAATATGAATTAGAGAATGCGAAACAACTATATTCTCAGTTTTGCACAATGTATAAAGCGAATGACACAGCTGTTGTTTATATGGTCGATAGTACGAAACCTTGTGAAGATATAAAGGATGGAAATCATTATGCATATCTTGGACAGCATTTGCATTTCACAGATAATGCTCTAAAAGAAATATCTTTTCAATTATTCGATGAAATTAGGAAACAGTTTTTGAAAAGCAAATTTGGATTAGGAACTTATCTTAGTACACGAATAAGACATGGCGTTTTTGAAGGCGAATTACGCTCTGTTTTTTCAGGTCATTATTTAGCGTTAAATATGGAAAATGACGAATATATTCCTAATAATATTTGGAAAACACGTTATAGATTGACAGACGATTCTAACAAAGCACTAATTGGCAACCTTAAGATGTTTAGCAAATCTATTGATCAACTTATCAAAATTTTTAAGTCTGATATTCTTCAAATTAGAACGACAAAAGAAGAAAAAGGATACTTTAATTATATACTTGATGATGATACAATCTGTTGGTGTACTATTGACGCTTATAAAAAATCGACAGATTTTGAGTCTTTCAGTTATTCCATAATGAATTACCTATGGGAATTAACAGAACATAGTTTGTCTAATATTCGAAAGGAGATAAAGACTATTTTAACAACAAAATGTCATGCCTTACTTGATGAATTGGAATCTTCTGTAAAAAATAATGCAAATTATAATTTTACGAATGATTTCAAAAGCAGTGTCAATGATGCAAGGACAGAGGTCTCTCAACGATTATTAAAGATAGAAGGGTGGTTCCATATCCAAGATATGAAATTTGAAGACTATAATCTGGAAGAACTCATAAAGATTTGTTGGGATATAACATGTAAAATGCACCCTAATACGCAATGCGAATTGGAGGTCAGTTGCCCAAATACCATTATATTAGCAGGGAATACTCGTATTCATATAAGTGATTTAATCCGTATTTTTTATAGCAATATGACTCAAGTTTCGCAAGTGAATATTCATTCATCATGCGACATTTAATTTAAACATTCGATATAAGATATGGAACTTTTTATTACCATCAAGCAAAGCATTAAGCAGTTCACTGGCATCGGCAGATATCAGTTCCGCTATTTCCAGAATGGTATCCAGTATAAGTTCCCATATTTTGTCCGCTACGGACAATTCGAGAGAGTTACCAGTGGCTTCTGTAAAAAGTTCGCCGATGGTTTCGTAAGATTCAAATCGTTTTACTGCGCAGAGGATGTTGTATTGCATCATCGTGAGTGTTATGTCTGCAATTTGTGCGGCGAAGTGGACGGACCGGCATCTGCCGAAGCTAAGCAGGCCTTTACAGTCATGGTAAGCGACTTCAGTTACCCAGCGCCTGCTATACAGGCGGTAAGCCTGAAGGAAACTCAGCGTTGTATCTGTCGTCAGCAAACCATTCCATTGTCCCTTGTGCCCTCGCTTGCAGAAGTAAAGGCGAACGGTCGTGCCGGCAAATTTGACATCAATCATACAGTATGTACATTTGAGGGTGGCATTGTGTTTGCAGAGTCCGAGTTTATGAAGTTTCCTAATAATCTCTTTGGCAGTAAGATCCCCGTATTTAGTCTGGTATCTTGTTTTGCCCAATTTAATCATTCCCAGCAGATTACATTTGATATGCCTACTGGTTATCAGACGGACAAAGTCCGCATTGGTAAACCAACTGTCCATCAGCAGATAGTCAAAGCGAATGCCTCTCTTAATGGCATACTTCACCATCTCGATGGCTTTGTCGGTCTTCTTCATCGTGTACTCTTTGATTCTCTCGTCCACTTCCTGACCTGTATGACTCTCGTTATATCGGCAGTTGCGTTCTTTATCAGTGAGCCCCTGTTTGCGGTTGGGGTTTTTGCCTTCCTCACCATGCAGAGAAAAATCGAGCAGCATCTGACTCATTCCATCGGACAAGAGCAAGGTAAGGCATTTGTAACCAAGTATGCTCTTTTGTTGGATGTGAGAGAACACCTTGCCGATGAGCTCACCCTTCTTTCCGCTTTTCGGAGCATCTGTATCATCTATAATCAAACAAACAGGCTTGTCATGCGACATGGTGCTGCGATGGACTTTCTTCAACAGCTGGAGATTCATTGCGTAAAGCAACTTGCGCCACTTGACATTGCCATTATTCATAAAACGATAAAACATGTCCTTTTCACAAATGAACATTTTGCCCAATGAGGAATCCGCATATCGATATGCATTCTTCACAACGAAGAAAGGGAATAGCACCAGTAGGTTTAGAACCTGCAGATTCGTGAATTTGCAGTTAGGCTTCTTCTCTACACCTATTTGTTCGGAGCGTATATTTATATGTTCCATCACTCTCATTATGCAGTTAATTGCACGATTATTTTCATTTTCTGAGAAAAAACTTCTCAGGTCTGATATAATTGTTGTATCTTTGTTCACGGCTTTGAAGTTTGAATTTAGTCTTTTAGCGATTACTAAATTACTCATTTTTAATGAGTTGAACAAATTTCAGGGCCTTTTTTATTCCAATTTTATGTTAATTTATGCACGTGATTCATCACTTGCGAAACTTTAGTAATTTATATAATACCAGAAATCTTTATATAAGGTGGATTACTTATGTATCATTAATGGTC
>OBMA010000598.1_pt1 | contig 21571 bp, 11 predicted proteins | sample 1539141 | NCBI WGS metagenome assembly OBMA01 (sample SAMEA3991484, study PRJEB22521) | metagenome | biome: anthropogenic terrestrial biome; feature: sewage plant; material: raw primary sludge | place: Sweden | collected 2012-09-26
GTCGACAATCGTTGGTAGTCAAATTTGCTACTATATTTTTCAGCGTGTCACAATCAACAACGGGAGCAAACTTATCTTTTACTGTCACCGTCTGAGGGCAAGTCGTGGTATTGCCTGACGCATCCGTGAAATGCCAAGTAAGAATGGTGTCACCGATAGGATAGGAGGTAGGTACTGGAGATAAAACACCCGCAATTTTTAAATTGCAGTTATCTATGGATTGTGGAACAGAAAGGGGAACCGCACTCGAAGGCAACCGACAATCGTTGGTAGTCAATTCCGCTACAATATTTTTCAGCGTGTCACAATCAATAACGGGAGATGTTGTATCCTTGACCGAAAAAGATTGATTGCAAGAATGGAACTCAGAATCAGTATAATACAAACGCGTCTGCAAATCATAAGAAGAACCGGCAGGAAAAGTGGTTGATTCATCCGCCAACCTCATCTCTGCACCTTGTGCGGACTCTGATTTTGAATACCAATACTCTACCTTCGTTGGTGTGACAGAAAGCGATGGCCGATTATCCGATGGCAAAAAATCGAGCAATGATGCCAAGGAAACAGAACAAGTTCCCTTTTCCGTAAAAAGTTCAGCTCGCGCTGCGGACAACGGATTGCAAGTCAATTTGGGTTTGGTGGGGTCATTCACCACTATCGGCGGCAAATAAAAATAGTTGCCGATAACATTCGCTGCTTTTCCGAAATCCCTATAACATCCCGCAGGTCCTCTGAATGTCGGATAATATTTTGCACGGATGTATAAACTGTCCCCAGTCACTTTGGGAATAACAAGATCCAAGGCGGCTACGTCAGTCGGTGAAGTCAGCTCTTTTACATTTTCAGAATTCAGATTTTGAGGTTCAAGCTTGTCGTTATAAGTACCATCATCCAGCATCTTCATGCCTGCTGCATCCAATGGGTCCGGTTTCCAATTGACTTTATCGGCAGAATATTCCCAACGAAAAAAGGAGTGAAGCAAAAAGCTATTGTCGTTATGCACCGTCAGATGCACAATGTCTCCTGGCTTTACTGAAGACTCAGAGGCACAGACATAACGGGGAGCAGACTGGACCCGTATAGTATCAATGGCAATCACATAGTTGGGGTCCTGAACCGTAGCCGTCAAAATAGCATAAACGTCTTTCACCGTATTTTCTTCCGCTGGCGTCATGCCACACTCACGCAGGGTGCTGAACTCCACAATGGAAGTAAAAGATTTTTCGAGGGGACGAATGGCCGAGAACGAATATTCGCCCAAGTCATTCATTGAATAGGAAGATACCACCGTATCGCCTGTCGAATTTTTTATATTGCGGCTTGTCGAGTTATCCACCACATGTACGCTCAGTGTATATTCCAATGGTTTAACCACATTATTAGTGTCGTGGGCCACCAGACGGTGATGCACCACCACCTGGGGCTCTGCATATTCTTTATAGTTGGCAGGATCACCCACATATACCAGATAAAACTTATAGGCAACCTTGAGTCGCTGAGTCCTGAACTTGCGGAAAGGCAGACAATAACCCAAGTATCCACCTTGTCTATAGTTATACTGAACATTTTTTCCGCTCAGTAACATATAGGCCCCACCTCTGTCAACGGCTAAGCCCTGCGCTTTCGGATAAATTGACTTCAGATTGTCTGTCAGCAAGTATCCATAGCTGGCAGGATCGTAAACATCGGTACTGAACAAACCGACAGCCCAAGTACAGCCTTTATAGGGTAACAAATCGGGAGAACAGTCTGATAAATTCACATAGTTGTCGTTCATCTTCAACACATTCACCCAATGGTATTCCTTATTGAATGTTTTACGAAACACTTGCGACGGGGTAACTGGAGCGGACAAGTCTCTGGTGTAGATAAACGGATAATACAAATCGGTGGAATATCCCGCCATCGGACACGGAATGACTCCGCAGGAGAATTTTCCAGAATGCGTTTGCGCAAAAATGGTGTGATTCATGTCGTATCGGTCCGTCCAGTTGCCATAAGAGGCCTCACCCGCTGTAGGTACCGCACTGCGGGCAAATGTCATGGACTCATCGGTGACACAATCGCCTATCTCGTCAGGACCATTGTTGCTGCGGACCACACAAGCTGCCGATGCAGAGAAACATACGGCAACCAGACAGAAAACTGCCAAGCACAAACGGCACAACCGCCCGTGCGACGAGTTCAAATCGGTATATGAATAAGACATTAAAATATCAGTTTAATGAGAGTCACCTAAAAAGGATTGCTTGGTAGTAAAAACCTTAATACAGTTAAATAGGCTATTTGCTTGCAAATAGGAAATCGACAAGAATAGGATGACTTTTATCATTTCCATGAATGATGCTGCAAAGGTATAACAAAATGGCAAAAGCATCAATAAAAAACAGGAGAAAGCCTCCGCTTGACTGTCCTTAATAAAATCAAACACGCACAAAAAAAGCCCTGCAACAAAAGTCGCAGAGCTATATTTTAAAGAACATCTTCTCCGATTACTTACCCAGCAACGCTTTGATAAATTCGTCCCCCTTGAGCACACCATACGCGCCTGCCTTGCACGAATCCTCATCGTAGACCTGCACAGCATCCGGCTCAACTCCAGGTTTATAAATAAGAAATGGAATAGGCTCGGCAACGTGAGTGCGAAGCCGGCAAGGTGTAGGATGGTCAGGCAACACGGCAATAGCCACTGGCTCGTTCCACTTTGACACCTCCTCGTAAATAGGCTTCACGATGCGGTTTTCCAAATACTCCACGGTTTTCAGTTTCAGCGCCACATCGCCCTCATGTCCGGCCTCATCGCTGGCCTCAATATGCAGATAAACGAAGTCGTTGGTTTTGAGAGCATTGATAGCCGCCTGGGCTTTGCCTTCGTAGTTGGTGTCATACAAACCAGTGGCACCTTCCACTGCCACTGGCGTCAAACCAGCATATACACCAATACCCTTGATAAGGTCCACAGCTGTAATCACTACTCCGCTCTTCAATCCATACATCTCCTTCAGCGTCTTCATCGACGGCTTATAACCAGCGGACCAAGGCCAAATACTATTGGCCATATCCTTGCCTTCCGCCTTCCGCTTCTGGTTGACAGGATGACTCTCCAATATTTCCTGAGAACGAAGAATCAGCTGATTGAGCAGTTCTGCCGTCTCGGCTGCCTCTGGTGTATCCGGTTTCACCATCACATCACGGAATGGGGTTCCAGGCACATCGTGGGGGGGGGTGCAGCTGACGTGCTTGTTGCCTCCCTTAATCTTGAGCAGATGGCGATATTGGATGCCACGGAAAAAGCGGACCTTGTCATCCGCCAGTTTCTCATTCAAAAAATCAATCAACTCGCAACCCTCCTCTGTAGAAAGGTGACCCGCAGAATGATTCTTTATTTTTCCATCCTCAATACAGATAAGGTTGCAACGCATGGCCATCTCTCCTGGATAAATAGGGACATCCATGCCAGCAGCCTCCAAAGAGCCGCGACCCTCAAACACCTTCGACACATCATAGCCAAGCACCTCCAGATTGGCAATCTCGCTACCTGGATGAAAACCTGCAGGAACAGTGGCCAGCATGCCACAACGGCCCATTTTGGCCAATTTATCCATGGTTGGAGTGGCTGCAGCCTGCAATATAGTCTTATTTCCTAATGACGGAATCGGCTCATCGGCCATACCATCACCCAGAATTATAATGTATTTCATATAAACAAGCAATTAAAATTTGCACAAAATCAAAAACGTGTCCCCTCATCAACGGATGTTGGCAATGCTGATGACATCGGCAAATACCCCCGCAGCCGTAACTGCCGCACCTGCACCATAGCCCTTTATCATCATTGGGTCCTGCTTGTAACGGGCAGTAGTTATAAGGATAACATTGTTGCTTCCCTCAAGGTCGTAGAACGGACTGCGCTGGTCAACGGCAACCAACCCCACGCTGGTCTTTCCGTCTTCGAGTTTGGCCACAAAGCGCCAGCGCTTATGCTCCTGCTCCAGTACCAAACGCTTCTTCTCAAATTCGGCATCAAAACCTTCCACTTTCTTCCAAAACTCATCGAGAGAGCCCTCAAAGAAATCTTCGGGAATAAACAGATGCTTTTCCACATCCGTCTGTTCAACCACGCAACCAGATTCACGGGCCAAAATGACAAGTTTACGGATTACATCGGTACCACTCAAGTCAATACGTGGGTCTGGTTCGGCAAAACGGGCCTCCATGGCCATACGAATGGCCTTGCTCAGCGGAATATCCTTACTGATAGTGTTGAAAATGAAATTGAGCGTACCCGAAAGGACTGCCTCCAATTTAAGAATACGGTCGCCCGAATAGATGAGGTCGTTGATAGTGTTGATGATAGGCAAACCTGCACCAACATTGGTCTCAAACAAATATTTGATGCCCTTGCGGCGGGCTATGTTCTTCAGTTCAATATAATTCTTGTACTCCGATGATGCTGCAATCTTGTTGGCAGCCACCACTGATATATTATGGAGCAACAAGTCCTTGTAGATGCTGGCAATGCCTGCGCTGGCAGTACAATCGACAAAAACGCAATTGTAAATATTCAAGTCAATCAGCGCATTCTTAAGTGTTTCGGGCGACGAGGCCATTCCCTCGGTCTGCAACAAATCACGATAACGGGTCAAATCGACACCATCACGATTGAGAATGTAATGCTTCACATCGGCTATACCAATAACACGCGCCTTCAAGCGGTTCTGATTCATCAGCAAGTCGGCCTGCGTACGGAACTGTTCAAGCAGACTGCCACCGATATTGCCTGTACCCACCACAAAGAGATTCAATTCCTGATAGTCAGACAGGAAGAAAGACTCATGAATGGAGTTGAGCGCCTTGCGGAGATTATCTTTGGTGACCACTACCGAGATGTTGGTCTCCGACGACCCTTGCGCCATGGCTATAATATTGATATTGTTACGTCCCAGCGCATTACAGAGCTGGCCGGCAGTACCCGTATTTTGCTTCATGTTATCGCCCACAATGGCAATAATTGACAATTCCTTTTGGGCAACAATAGCCGACAATGCCCCTTGTGTCTTTTCACGGGCAAATTCCCGATTAAGCAGTTCTACCGCATTGTTGGCATCTTCCGCCTTGACACCCACCGAAATGGAACTGCCCGAAGAGGCCTGAGAGACAAACAGCGTGCGTATATCATTGGCAGCCAAAGCCGAAAAAATACGACCATTGACACTCGGAACATTCAATAAACCCATACCCTGAATGGAAAGCAAGGCTGTATCGCTAATCGATGAGATACCTTTGATGGTCTTATCATTGGCATCGCGCTCATTAGAGATGACCGTACCTTCGGCCTCTGGGGCAGAAATATTGCAGATATGGATAGGAATATTCTCTGAAGATGCTGGATAAAGAGTAGGAGGGAAAATGGCACGAGCGCCAAAATTACAAAGTTCCATGGCCTCAGTATAACTTAAACGCTTGATAGGATAAGCCTTGCTGATGACCTGCGGATCTGCTGTCATAAATCCCTGCGAAGTAGTCCAGATGTCAATCTCACGCACACGCAGCGCTGCTCCTATAAGAGCAGCCGTATAGTCTGACCCACCGCGACCCAGTGTAGTAACCTCATTGGAATCGACCGCCGAAGCAATGAATCCTGGCACCACCACCCGCTGGTTGACCACAGAAAAGGCATCTTGAATAAGACGGTAGGAAGCATCAAAATCGACAGCGGCATCATTACCACCTATGGTTTTGATAAACTTGCGGGAATCGACCAGCTGGGCATCCACAAAACGGCTGATAAGCAGCGAAGATATGCGTTCACCATAACTGAGAATGGCATTTTCCGTCTTGCGGGTCAAATCCTTTATCAGGAAAACACCTTTCAGGATATTCTCCAGCTCACCATGCAGCACTGCCACATCAGCGAGCGTAGCCTCCTGAAGGGAAGTTGGGATAATACCCTCAACAATATGCTTATGAGTGTTAACAATTTCCTTGAATTCGTCAACGTAAGAAAGGGTACCCTCTGCAGCCAGTGTGCTGGTCTTGATAAGCCTGTCGGTGACCCCTGCCATGGCAGAGACAACAATAACTGCAGGTTCATTCACACCTTCTATGATTTTCTTCACCTGCTGCAAATTCTTTATGGAGCCTACGGATGCCCCACCAAATTTTAAAACTTTCATACGATATTTTTTTAATTATGACTTTCTTGTCCTTATTTATAATACAAATATAGCAAAAATAGCCGACAAACTATTTGCGATTGCGGTGCAATGCTGCATTATACGCATTCGGTGAAGAGAGGAGTTCTACCGCTTTCTGATAGGATTCTGACTTCTGGTTCATCAGCTCAAAATATTCAGTCATGCTCCATATATCACGAGCAATAAGTGCCTTTATCTGGAACGATATGAGGTCCTTAGACTTGGCAAACTGCGCACTGTCCAGCTTCACGCCTTCTTTCTCACCCATCTGAATCAAATCTTTCAAATCGGACTCCGACATATTGAAATTCTTTTCATAGGAATCAAAAGAGCCCTCCTTCTTGGCATCATATTGCGCCTCCAGTTCCTTGCGGTTCTTGTCGGTATAGTCGAGCACAAACTTGTTAATCACGCCACGAGCCACCAGATTGCGGTGATAATCAGTATAGAGAGTAGTATCAATTGGCACAAAGACATCTGGCATGATGCCGCCTCCGCCATACACGGTACGCTTGAGTCTCAAAGTATGATATTTGAGAGAATCAGGGAACACGACACTATCCTCATTACTGAGCTCGCCGCGATTGTAACGGTCAATAAGGTCATGCTTATATTGTTCCACCCCATTCTGATAAGAGCGCTGAATACAGCGGCCAGTAGGCGTATAGTAGCGGGCAACCGTCAGACGCATCTGTGAGCCATCGGGCAATGGAATAGGACGCTGCACCAGACCTTTTCCAAAGGTACGTCGCCCTACTATCAGAGCACGGTCCCAATCCTGCAAAGCACCCGACAGAATCTCGCTGGCCGAGGCCGACGACTCATCCACCAGCACCACCAGATTGCCCAATTCAAAAGCACCTGTTGCCGAAGCCCTGAATTGCCATTTAGGCTGGGAAACTCCCTTGGTATAGACTACCAGCTTGCCCGCCGACAGAAACTCGTCAGCCAATGAAGTGGCAGTATTGAGATAGCCGCCGCCATTGCCCTGCAAGTCAATAATCAGAGATTTCATTCCCTGCTTTTTCAGTTTTCTGAACGCCTCATTATATTCATCAGTGGTAGTGGCACTGAAGCGGTTGATTTTGATATAGCCGATGCCTGGCTTCACCATGTAAGAGGCATCCACACTATAAATAGGAATTTTGTCTCGGGTAATATTAAAGGTAAGCGTTTTTTTCACGCCAGGACGCACCACCTTAACCACCACAACGGTGCCTTTTTTGCCACGCAGTAATTTCTGTATATCACTTGACGATTTTTTCACGCCAGCAATTATGGTATCGTTCGCTGCCACAATGCGGTCGCCTGCCACTATTCCCACTTTTTCGGCAGGGGCACCACTGATGGTCTGTATCACCATCAGCGTATCGTTCATCATCTGGAAAGAGACTCCGATGCCCTCAAAATTGCCATCCAAAGGCTCATTCATTTCCTGCACCTCACTCTTGGGTATATACACCGAATGTGGGTCCAGATTATTGAGCATTCCATTTATGGCATTATCCACCAAATGGTCTTCATTGACCGTATCCACATAAAACTGCTTTATCGCCATTATCACGAGGTCCACCTTCTGCTCCCCAGGTGTCAAATATTGCTGAGCCTGAGACCCAAACAATGTGCCACAAACGAGCACCAAGGCTAAAAATCTTCTTCGCATCAAAGTCTATTTTTTCTATTGTACTTATTTAAAGAACAAACTTACATAATTCTTACCCGTTTTCAAAAAAAGAGGGTCACATTTATACAAATTAAAAGCGTACTGGCATGAAAAAGGAGAAAGATGGAAACTGCAAACGATATACTTTACACAATCTTACCCATTTATCATAAAAATTTTTATCTTTGTACTTTGAATTAGATTAAAACAAAACAAACATTATATGTTAACGCTTAAGGTCATTACAGAAGAAACGGACGATGTAATCCGCCGTCTTGCAAAGAAGCATTTTGACGGAAAACAAATCATCGGCGAAATCATTGAACTGGACAAGAAAAGACGTGCCACACAGGCCGAACTCGATAATGCAAAAGCTGAAGCCAACAATCTGGCAAAACAGATTGGCCAACTGATGAAGGAGGGCAAGAAATCGGAAGCTGAAGCCGCAAAAGCCAAGACTGCCGAGATAAAGGAAAGCACCAAGAAGATGGACGAGGACTTGAAGAACTTCGAGACCGAAATCACAAACCGACTGCTGGTTATTCCTAACCTGCCTAACGAACTGGTGCCGGAAGGCAATGGTGCTGATGACAACCTGGTGGTAAAAGAAGGTGGACCAAAACCCAATCTGGGTCCAGATGCACTGCCCCACTGGGAATTGGCTAAGAAATACGACATCATCGACTTCGACCTTGGTGTAAAAATCACAGGTGCCGGTTTCCCTGTCTACAAAGGCAAGGGTGCCCGCCTGCAACGTGCGTTGATTGACTTCTTCCTCGATAATGCCCGTGAGGCTGGTTATCTGGAGATTGAGCCACCTTATGTTGTCAATCAGGCTTCAGGTTATGGCACGGGACAGTTACCCGACAAGGAAGGCCAGATGTATCACTGCAATGTGGATGACCTTTACCTTATCCCTACGGCTGAGGTTCCTGTCACCAACATCTACCGTGATGTCATCCTCAACGAGTCGGAGCTCCCTGTCATGAACACAGCTTATTCTGCTTGCTTCCGTCGCGAGGCAGGCTCTTATGGCAAGGATGTCCGCGGATTGAACCGTCTGCATCAGTTTGACAAGGTGGAGATTGTCCGCATCGATACTCCTGAACACTCTTACACTTCATTGCAGGAGATGCTGGATTACGTTCAGACACTGGTTGACAAGCTGGAACTGCCTTGGCACATTCTTCGCCTTTGCGGTGGCGACCTGAGTTTCACTTCGGCCATCACTTACGATTTCGAGGTATTCTCAGCCGCTCAGAAACGTTGGTTGGAAGTCAGTTCGGTATCCAACTTCGAGACTTACCAGGCTAACCGTTTGAAGTGCCGTTATCGTACAGCAGACAAGAAGACCCAGTTGTGCCACACCCTTAACGGAAGCGCACTGGCTCTGCCTCGTATAGTTGCAGCCCTGCTTGAGAACGGACAATGTGAAAAGGGAATCCGTATGCCTAAGGCTTTGGTTCCTTACACTCACTTCGAGTATATCGACTAATAACAGATATTTCCCATAACGAGAGGGATGAGGAGCAAGATACTCTTCATCCCTCTTTTTTTGCTTTGCTCTTTTAGCTATTTTTGCACCATATCACAAACTGAACATCATGACCGACATTACTCTCCCAGCCGAATGGGAACCACAAAGTGGAATACAACTGACTTGGCCCCATGCCGACACGGACTGGAACTATATGCTCGACGAGGTAACCGCCTGCTACATCAGCATCGCCCAAGCCATCAGCCAACAGGAACGCCTGCTCATCGTCTGCAAAAATGCTGCCGAGGTAACGCAGCAGCTAAGCGGAGCGAACAGCAGGAACCTCACTTTGTGCGAGATACCCACCAACGACACATGGGCACGCGACCATGGAGGCATCAGCATACGACACGCTGACGGGAAACTGGAGGTCTGCGATTTCTGCTTTAACGGATGGGGACTGAAATTTGCGGCGAACCTCGACAACCAGATTACCCGACGGATGTATGGACATCATTTATTTGCACCGAACGTTGCCTACCGCAACTGTCTCAACTTTGTGCTGGAAGGCGGCAGCATTGAAAGTGACGGGCAAGGCACTATACTGACCACGGCCGAGTGTCTGCTATCGGCGAACCGAAATGAACAATTCAGCCAAGACGAGATAGAGACCCGCCTGCATCAATTTTTTGGCACAAAACGGGTACTGTGGCTACACCATGGAGCGCTGCAAGGCGATGACACAGACAGCCACGTCGATACGCTGGCCCGTTTTTGCGATGCCAACACCATTGCCTATGTACAATGTCGCGACACCAACGACCCTCATTATGGAGAGTTGAAAGCGATGGAAGATGAATTAAAAACATTCAGGACAGCCAGCGGACAGCCTTACCGACTGCTGGCTTTGCCTATGGCTGACAAGGTGGTAATCGATGAGGAACGGCTGCCTGCAACTTATGCCAATTTTCTGATAATGAATAATGCTGTGTTGGTACCCACCTACGGTACCAGTCACGATGAAGATGCTCTGAATATATTGTCTCAGGCTTTTCCCGAACGCAAAATTATCGGCATCAACTGCGTGCCGCTTATCCGCCAGCATGGGTCGTTACACTGTATCACCATGCAATACCCTGCAGGAGTGATAAAATAAAAACATATTCAGATGGCTATCTATTCTGCCTTATAGCCCTCATAAAAATAAGATTGTTCTATTCCCTTGAATATGACGTCCCTATCATTCACCATAGCGGTAAGAGAAGGCAGCAACAACATCCTCAGTTCGAGGTCCTTCACAGGACTACGTTCCATAGCTTGCAGATAGTCTTCTTTGTCAATCTTGTGCCAATCCACCACTTTCCCTATATTTTTCTTCAGCATCATATCCAGCCAAATACGCGTACTTCGGCCGTTACCCTCCATAAAAGGGTGTGCGACATTCATCTCCACATATTTGGCCACAATATCATCGAATGTCGATTCCGGCATTTTCTCTATCACAGGCAATATCACATCAAGATACAGACAATTGGCAAAACGGAATCCCGCTTTTGAGATATTCTTATTACGAATGACACCTGCAAAATCATATAAACCATCGAACAAATACTTATGAATACCCCGCAGACCCTGCACAGTACCTATTTCTATTTTATCAATGTCTCCCGTTTCAAACAAAGCCTTGGCTTTTTCCAAACTCTTGGCATCTATCTCGCTTGTATTCATATAAACTTCTTCTTTTCAGAAAATTCAGAATCTAAAATTTTGTCATTAGAAAGATAACAAAAAACTTTCAAACCACAAGTATCATTCCCTCTATAAAAATCAGAGGGGCTACTCCAAAATCGGAGCAGCCCCTCTGTCTTTATCAGTTGTTATCCTTCAGGAAAAATCCATCAGATTTTCTTAATCTCGATATTCACCTTGAAATCATCAAAATCCAGTTCGGTAGGGTTCTGAAGTTTATCAACCAAAACAACCTCCTTGGCCAATGTCTGGGCTCCGATATAGTCAGCGAAAGCCTCCACCGCCTCGTTCACATGGTCGTTACGCTCAATCTTGACAGCGATGCGGTCCACGATGTCAAAGCCGCTGGACTTGCGCAAATTCTGAATACGGTTGATGAATTCACGGGCAATACCCTCCTTCAGTAATTCAGGGGTAAGCTGAATATCCAGGGCAATGGTCAATTCGCCATTGTTGGCAACCAGCCAGCCAGGAATATCCTCCGACTTGATTTCCACATCGGTCTTTTCCACCACAATCTGCTGACCTTCCACCTCCAAAACGAACTGTCCGTCTTTTTCCAGTTTGGCAATATCAGTCTGTGAGAGATTCTGCAACAGATTGGCCACCGTCTTCATGCTCTTGCCACACTTAGGACCCAGTTTCTTGAAATCGGGTTTGATGCGTTTAACCAGAATACCGGCAGAATCATCCACCAGCTTTATCTCCTTAACATTGATTTCATTCTTGATAAGCCCCTCGACGGCAGCGATGCTCTCCCTCTCGTGTTGCGAAAGCACTGGCACCATCACCTGCGCCAAAGGTTGGCGAACCTTGAGGTTCTCCTTCTTGCGGAGCGAGAGAGCCATTGACGAGATGGACTGGGCCAGCTGCATACGTTCCTCCAATGCCTTGTCGATTAGGCTATCATCAGCAACGGGGAAAGTGGAAAGATGAACAGACTCGCTCTTGTCCTTGCCGGTAGCGGCATTAAGGTCCAGATAGAGACGGTCGGCATAGAATGGCGCGATAGGAGCCATCAACTTGGCCACGGTAGCCAGACAGGTGTAAAGTGTCTGATAAGCCGCCAGTTTGTCTTCATCCATCTGCCCACCCCAGAAACGTTTACGGTTAAGGCGCACATACCAGTTGCTGAGGTCATCCTGCACAAAGGTTGAAATGGCACGGCCAGCACGGGTAGGCTCATAATCATCCAAATCAGAATCCACCTCCTTGATAAGAGAATTGAGCAATGAAAGAATCCATCGGTCTATCTCCGGGCGTTTGCTTACCGGCACCTCTGCCTGCGAGTAGTCGAAACCATCCACATTGGCATAGAGGGCAAAGAAAGAATATGTATTGTAAAGCGTGCCAAAGAACTTGCGTTTCACCTCTTCCACGCCATCCTCATCATACTTCAGATTGTCCCAAGGCGAAGAATTGGTGAGCATATACCAGCGCACCGGATCCGAACCGAATTTCTCCACCTGACCGAATGGGTCGATGGCATTGCCCAGATGTTTCGACATCTTGTTGCCATTCTTGTCGAGAACCAGACCACAAGAGATGACAGCCTTAAAGGCGACACTCTTCTTAATCATGGTTGAGATGGCGTGCAATGTAAAGAACCATCCACGGGTCTGATCCACACCCTCCGAAACGAAGTCGGCTGGATAGAAGAGGTTGTTGTCAACCATCTCCTTGTTCTCAAATGGATAGTGAAGCTGAGAGAAAGGCATAGAACCCGAATCAAACCAGACATCAATCAAGTCCGACTCACGCTTCATCGGCTTGCCACTGTCAGATACCAATATAATATCATCCACATAAGGCTTATGAAGGTCAATATGCTCAGTCGAATAATTCTCGGCCGTATAGACCCCGACCTTGAAACTCTTGTAAGGGTTTCCCTTCATCAGACCAGCCTTGATGGATTTGTCAATCTCGTCAAACAGTTCAGCCACCGAGCCAATGCACTTTTCCTCTTTGCCATCCTCGCTCCGCCATATTGGCAGTGGAGTGCCCCAGTAGCGCGAACGGGAAAGATTCCAGTCGTTGAGGTTCTCCAGCCATTTACCAAAACGGCCCGTACCTGTAGATTCAGGTTTCCACTTGATGGTCTTGTTGAGTTCCACCATCTCCTCACGGGCTTTAGTGGAACGGATGAACCAACTATCAAGCGGGTAATATAGAATCGGTTTGTCAGTACGCCAGCAGTGCGGATAGTTATGCACGTGCTTCTCTATCTTGAATGCCAGATTCTGCTGCTTCATAGCCACACAGAGGTCCACATCAAGCGACGCGTCCTGGTCGGTAAGTTTATCATCGTATGCGTTCTTGACGTAGCGGCCTGCATACTCCTTATAGGCCTCCACATTCACGCTATTCTTCACATACTGAGGGTCAAGGTCCTCCAGGTCGTAGAATTTACCCTTGAGGTCAACCGTAGGACGCAAATTGCCATTGACATCGAGCAACTGCAGCGGAGCTATGCCGGCAGCCTTGGCCACCCGCATATCATCTGCACCATAGGTTGGCGAAATATGCACAATGCCGGTACCATCCTCAGTAGTGACATAGTCACCCGGAATAACCTTAAAGGCATTGCCATCCACCTTGAACCAAGGCAACAGCTGTTCATATTCCATTCCTACCAAATCGGAGCCCTTGCAAGTTCCCAGCACCTTATATGGCACCACTTTTTCGCCTTGTTTGAACACCAGTTCGGCATCCTTTCCCTTCGGGTTAAACAAGGCATCGAGACGGGCCTGAGCCAGAATGAAAGTGGCAGGAATACCCGTATAAGGGTTGAACGACTGCACCATCACATAATCTATCTTTGGGCCAACGCAAAGAGCGGTATTTGACGACAATGTCCATGGCGTAGTGGTCCAAGCCAGAAAATAAAGGTCGCCCCAGTTGCTGGCAACAGATACGCAGGCAGGCACATTGCCCTTCACCTTAAACTGCGCCGTAACGGTGGTATCCTTCACATCGCGGTAGCAGCCCGGCTGGTTCAACTCGTGCGAACTAAGGCCAGTACCAGCGGCAGGCGAATAGGGCTGAATGGTGTAACCTTTGTAGAGGTAACCCTGCTTGTAGAGTTCTTTCAGCAGATACCACTCTGTCTCTATGAAGCGGTTATCGTAAGTGATGTATGGATTTTCCAAGTCCACCCAATAGCCTATCTTGCGGGTAATGTCAGTCCACTCTTGAGTGAACTTCATCACATTCTTGCGGCATTTATCGTTATACTCAACAACGGAAATTGATTTGCCAATATCATCCTTGGTGATGCCCAATTCCTTTTCCACACCCAGTTCCACCGGCAGTCCATGGGTATCCCATCCAGCCTTGCGGCGGACATAGAAACCTTTCATGGTCTTGTAGCGGAGAAAAGTATCCTTGATGGAACGAGCCAGCACGTGGTGTATGCCGGGTTTACCATTGGCTGAAGGAGGGCCCTCAAAAAAGACGAAGGAAGGATCACCCTCATGGGTTGTTACACTCTTGTGGAAGATGTCATTGTCATCCCACTGTTTCAGCACCTCTTTGTTGATATCAGAGAGGTTGAATTTGGAATACTCAGCAAATTTCTTACCCATTATGTTGTTGCTATTCTGTTTATTATCAAATATATCAGGCGAAAATTTAAAAAATCCGTCCCAAATGGCAAAATTACAAAAAAAGAAAGAGGAATAAAAGAATGAAAGAGATAAACCAAGGAAAGAGAGAGAATTATAAAAATCGCCCTTTTCTCGGATTTTCAATAAATATATTTATCAGCACACACCCCGCACACTCCTTTTCTCCGAATAAGGCACAGCCCTATAAAAGTCAGCAATCCGTTAAGCATCAGCAGTTCATAACCGAAATGATAATCAAACCGGCTGGCCGCCAATGCGTTGATAACATAGCACAATATAGGAGAAACGATGGTGACCAGAGGCACCAATCCATCCCGTACCTGCCATTTGGTGAAGAGTCCAAAAACAAACAGCCCCAGCAGGGGACCATAAAGATAGGACACGATGGTATAGATGGAGTCCAGCGCATTCTGACTGTTGATGGCCCTGAACAGAAGCATAACCAGAATGAACACCATGCAAATGGAAAAATGGATGAACAACCGCCGGCGATAGGAGATATTTTCCTCGCTCTGGTGCAAAATGTCGACTGAGAAGGAGGTGGTGAGCGACACCAAGGCAGAATCGGCACTGGAGAAGGCAGCCGACAGCAAGGCTATGACAAACAGCACCGCAATGGGACCTCCAAAATAGTTCATGGCAAAATAAGGCAGAATCTTGTCACTCTCTTCGGGCATTGCAATTCCTTTCTGCCCCGCAAAGACAAGCAACATGGCTCCCAACACCAAAAAAAGGAAGTTGACTGGTATGAAGCAGAAGCCATAGGAAAGCATATCCTTGCGCGCTTCTGCCAAATTGCGGCAGGTGAGATTCTTCTGCATGATGTCCTGGTCCAGACCGGTCATCACTATCACCACAAAAACACCGCTAAGAAACTGCTTGAAGAAATTTTGGCGGGTGTAGAAATCGTCGAACACGAACAGACGGGAATGGCCGCCTTGCTGAATGGCAGTAAACAAGGATGAGACATCCATGCCCAAATGACGATAAACCTGCACAATAAGCAAAACGATGGCTGCCACCATGCACAACGTCTGAAAAAAATCAGTCCACACCAGCGCTTTGATACCTGTCCGGCATGTGTAGGCAAATATAAAGAGCACAAATATCAGAGCGGTGAGTACAAATGGCACCCCGATGGAGTCGAACAGATAAAACTGCAATACCAGAATGACAATGTAAAGACGGGAGGCCGCCGCCACCATTTTGAAGAGGATGAAAAAGCAGGCTCCTGTCTGATGGGAAAAACGGCCAAAACGCAACCCCAGATAGCCATAGATGCTGGTAAGATGCAGCTTATAGTAGAGCGGCAAAAGGACGTAAACCACCACCGCATAACCAAAGAAAAAGCCGAAAACCATCTGCATATAGGTGAAACCCACCGACCCCACCATACCTGGCACTGAAACCACACTGATACCCGATATGGTGGCACTCACCATTCCCACCGCCACCACTTGCCAGCGTGAGTTGTGATTGCCGCTGAAGAAAGTGGCATTGCTGCTGGTGCCACCAGCAAAACGGGAAATGAAAAATATCAACAAGAAATAAATAATGATGATACTGACTATCAAAATCTGCATAATACGGAATATTAAAACATACTCGACAAAAAAACCGAAGGCCAACCTAAAAAGGCACCTCCGGTTCTATATTGACAGAAATTCAGTTACGAATTACTTTTTACCATTCTGAGCCTGCTGTTGTTTCATCTGTTCCTGCATCTCGGCAAGACGTGATACCCAGGTTTTCTTGTCCATCGGCTTGTTGGCTTTCTCCTTTATCTTGGCCAGAAGTTTATCCTCGTCAATAAAGAAACGCATGGCAAAAGTCTGAATGATGGTGATAAGCAACGAGATGAAATAATAATAGCTCAAACCTGACGCATAATCGTTGAACCAGAAGAGGAACATAAGCGGCATCAGATACATCATCCACTTCATGAACGGCATCTGCTGCGAGGCACCGGTATCAGTCATCGACATATTAATCTTGGTATAGATAATGTTGGTGATTGTCATAAGCATACAGAACAAACTGATATGGTTGCCGAATGTGGAAGAGATGAATGGTATATTGGCATTCCATGATACCACCGCATCGTAGGAGGAGAGGTCCTGCGCCCAAAGGAAACTCTGCCCTCTCAACTCGATGGAGGTCGGGAAGAAGGTGAACATGGCTATGAGCAAAGGCATCTGCAACAGCATCGGCAGACAACCCCCCATCGGGTTGACCCCCGCCTTGGAATAGATACTCCAGGTAGCCTGCTGACGTTCCGCCTGATTGTCGGCAGGTATGTCCTTGGTCATTTTGTCTATTTCAGGCTTCAGCACACGCATCTTGGCCGATGACATATACGACTTGAAGGTAAGAGGGAAAAGCACCAGCTTGATGACGATAGTCATCAACAAAATGATAATACCATAATTGCTGATGAAAGAGCCGAAGAAGTTGAACATAGGAATAACTGCCAACTGGTTGACCCAACGGAAAATAGCCCATCCCAATGGAATGATGCGGTTTAGGTGAAGCTTGTCATTTCCCGATAAGTGCTTGTCGTAACTCTTGAGCAACTGATACTTGTTAGGACCGTAGAAGAAACGGAAAGTAGCCGTCTGATTCTGGGCAGGATTGATGCCAAGTTCCATTTGGGCATCGTAATGCTGCAAATAGCCCGACTTTTCATCCTGCTTGGCCGAGGTGAGTTGTCCCTTCTTCAGCCAATTGCCACCATCGGCAATCAGCACCGAAGAGAAGAACTGATCCTTAAAGGCAACCCAGCGCATTGGCTCGGTCACTGCCTCCTCTTTCTCACCCGTATTGGACAGCTCCTCTACGCCATCGTCATGGAGCGGCTTATAAGAGAGGGCTGCATAGCGGCTTTCAAACTTGATACTCTTCTCATGCTGCTTGATGTTGGTGTTCCAATCCAGTTTCATGCTGTTGACCGATGACACCAGCCCTTTCAGGTTCTTGGTAGCTATGCTGAAATTGAGCATATAACTGTCTTTGGGCAGCTTGTAAGTGTAAGTGAGCAATTTATCATCACTTCCCGCATTCACGGCCATGGTCACCGAAGAGTCGGTTTGCGCCATAGGGGTAAAATAAAGGTCTGTGGTATTGAGCACCTTGCCATTGGCAACAGGCAACTCAATGTTGAAATTGACATCCTTTGCATCGAACAAGACCAACGGCTTCTTCTGAAAATCAGAAAAACCCTTCAGCATCACCTTAGAGGCAGCGCCTCCCCTGGTGGCCAACTCCACCCTTATCTTGGAATTTTCCAGAACAACGGTTTTATTGGTTCCTACGCAGTTGGCAGCGAAATCGCCGAAAAGGTTGTGCATTTTTGATGCTTTGACTGAATCGGGGTCATTGGTATCGAAAATGGCCTGTGCAGCCTTTGTCTTTTCCTCCTTGTCGGCAGCCGCCAATTTGGCCTTCTGCTGTACGGCTGCAATGGAATCCATCGCCCGCTGCTGAGCTTTAAGTTGAGCCTCGCTAGGACGGTTAAAATACATGAAGCCGATAATCACAAGGAGAATCAGACCCATTCCTATACCGGTGTTCTTATCCATTTCTTTTTCTTTTAATTAAAATATTCAATATTTAGTCTTTTGGTGTATCTGTTTTGCTATGATTGATTGCCGCATCAATAAAAGAAACAAACAGCGGGTGCGGATGCTGCACCGAGGAATTGAACTCAGGATGGAACTGCACCCCTACAAACCACGGATGATCGGGCAGCTCCACCACATCGGCGAAGTGCAAATCCTCACTGATTCCGGAGAATATCATGCCCGCCTTCTCAAATTCATTTTTATACTTATTGTTAAACTCAAAGCGGTGACGGTGACGCTCGCTGACGACCGTCTTGCCATAGATGTCGGCCACCTTTGAGTCGGCCACGAGCATGGTGGAAAAAGCGCCAAGACGCATCGAGCCATTCATGCCGAACGCTGTTTTCTCATCGGTCATGATATCAAATATCTTGTAAGTGGCATTGGTGTTCATCTCCGTAGAGTCTGCATCCAGATACCCCAGCACATTCTGGGCAAAGTCGAGCACCGCACACTGCATGCCAAGTCCAATACCGAAGAATGGGACCTTGTGCAGACGCGCAAACTTGACAGCCTGCATCTTGCCTGCCACTCCACGTTGTCCGAAGCCAGGTGCCACCAATATGCCATCCAGCCCTTCCAGCTTGCGCATCACATTCGTTTCATCTATCTTGTCTGACTGTAAATAAGTCAGTTCCAGCCTACGGTTATAGGAGGCAGCCGCAATGGAGAGCGCCTCACGTATCGACTTGTAGGCATCTGGCAGCTCCACATACTTGCCCACCAAACCGATACGGATAGGCAGGACCGCCTTGTGCAGCGTGTCGGCCAGTTTATTCCATTTGGTAAGGTCAACCTCTGTCTTAGGCTCCAGATTGAATTTCTTAAGCACCTCGCCATCTATATTCTCTTCATGCAGTTTCAGTGGCACATCGTATGCAGTAGGCTGGTCAATAAGCTCAAGTACGGCCTGTGGCTGCACATTGCAGAAGAGTCCCACCTTGGCACGCGAACGTTCATTGAGCGGATGCTCTGTACGGAGCACCAGCATATCGGGCTGTATGCCAAGCTCCAGCAATTCCTTGACAGAATGCTGAGTCGGCTTGGTCTTCAACTCTTTGGCGGCTGCTATGAATGGAACAAAAGTGAGATGGATTGACATCCAGTGGTCCCGACCAATCTCGTAACGGACTTGCCGTTCTGCCTCCAGAAATGGCAAAGACTCAATATCACCCACCGTACCGCCAATCTCAACAATGACAAAATCAATCTTATCATCATCTGACATACGGTAGATGCACTGCTTTATCTCGTTGGTGATGTGAGGCACCACCTGTACGGTATGTCCCAGATAGGCACCTTCACGTTCCTTGTGGATAACATCCTGATAGACACGTCCGGCTGTAACATCGCTGTTGCGGGTTGCCTTTATGTTGAGGAACCGTTCAAATATGCCCAAATCGAGGTCGCCCTCATGGCCATCGTCAGTGACGTAACATTCGCCATGCTCATAAGGGTTGAGCATTCCCGAATTGATATTGATGTAAGGGTCCAGTTTCTGAATTGCCACTGAGAACCCGTTAGCCTGAAGCAACTTGCCGAGAGAGGCTGCCAGCAATCCACCTCCAAGCGATGAACTGACGCCTCCCGTAATGAATATGTATTTTGTATTAGCCACTGTAAAAACCTCTAATATTCTTTCACTTTAAATTACAAAGGTACAAAAATGAAAGATACCAATGGAAAATTGCCAATAAAAAATTGAGAAATGTGGAGACCCACATCCCTAACAGAAAGACAAATCTTGGAAAAACGGACAAATAAGACATATAAATAGTTGGAAAAACGGATAAAATCATATTATTTTGCATTGGAAAAGTGGAAATGGGTAAATTTCAACAAGCCATGCTAAAAAGGAAAATAGACAACTATATCAACAACTATTACGAATCAAACCCAAATGCGCTACTTATAACAGGCGCCAGACAGATAGGCAAAACCTATTCAATCAGAGAGTTTGGAAAGTCTTTCAAAAGTTTCATTGAGATAAACTTTGTGGAGAATCCTGATGCCATTGAAATTTTCAAGGGTGCCAAAAACAGTGCAGACTTGCTTCTTCGACTTTCAGCAATCACAACGAAACCTCTTATCAAAGGCGATACACTGATATTTTTTGACGAAATTCAAAAATGTAAAGAGTTGGTAACAGCTATCAAATTTTTGGTAGACGAAGGGTCTTACCGATATATTTTGAGCGGTTCTTTATTAGGAGTGGAATTAAATGACCTGCGGTCAGAACCCGTTGGTTACATGGGGATAAAAGACATGTATCCTCTCGACTTTGAAGAATTTGTCACCAGCATAGGAATCAATGGGAAAATAATAGAGACCCTGCGCAACTCTTGGGAGCACCATTCAATGGTAGACAATATCATTCATGACAAGATGATGGAACTATTCCGCTTGTATCTTGTAGTCGGTGGTATGCCCGCCGCCGTAAACGAATATATCAGCAGCAACAATCTGCAACGCGTAATAACCATACAGCAAGACATCATACGCCTATACAAAAGGGACATCGCACAATATGACCCGAGCAAAAAATTATATATTGAAGAAATATTCAATCTTATTGCCCCTGAACTGAATGCCAAAAACAAGCGTTTCATACTGAAAAAACTAAACGAAAATGCAAAATTTGAGCGTTATCAGAACAGTTTTCTATGGCTGAAGAATGCGGGTGTGGCATTACCCGTTTATAATGTAGAAGAGCCCAAAATACCTTTATTGCTGGCCCGTTCACGCAACTTATTCAAACTTTTCATGAGTGACATTGGTCTGCTTGCCTCACAATATGCCGACGGCATCCAATTAAGAATAATCAAGGGGGACAAAGATATCAATTTCGGCTCGGTGTACGAGAATGCCGTAGCTCAAGAATTAGTGGCTCATGGCGTGGAACCCTACTACTACAATAATAAAAAGAGAGGCGAAGTCGATTTTGTCGTTGAACACGAAGGGCACATTCTTCCTATTGAGGTAAAATCGGGCAAAGATTACGAAATGCACCATGCGTTATCGAATATTATGGAATGCAAGGATTATGAACTGACTGAGGCCATTGTTCTAAGCAACGAGAACATGAGGGTGGCTGGCAAAATCATTTATGCCCCCGTTTACATGACAATGTTTATACAAAAAAACAATACTGCCCCAGCCTACTATAAGGTTGATTTATCAGGATTGCTGTAAATACAAAAGGCTGCGCCAAACAATTGGCACAGCCTCGGGGAATGATG
>OBMA010000599.1_pt1 | contig 21566 bp, 30 predicted proteins | sample 1539141 | NCBI WGS metagenome assembly OBMA01 (sample SAMEA3991484, study PRJEB22521) | metagenome | biome: anthropogenic terrestrial biome; feature: sewage plant; material: raw primary sludge | place: Sweden | collected 2012-09-26
ATTTCTCAAATTACTAATCTCAAAAAAATGTATATTTACGGCGACTATTTTTATTAATTTTTTAAATTTATAAAAAAAATAGTAGAAAAAATGTCAATTGAAATTAAGAAAACAAACAAATTTTAAGTACTGTTATGTGTCTGTGGACACATAATGTTAAACGGTGGTCATTTACAAGCATATATTAAGATTGAGCATAAGAAAATTGTTTTTTTTCAATAACATATGTAATAAAAAATCAAATTCTGCATAAAAATAATTATTAACTCGTAATTATTAGAAGATAGATTATTTAATAAGAACATAAAATAAAAGTACTATACAAGTGTTACCACACACATAGTGTAAAAACTTGGTCTTATTTTAAGACTCTCATAAGCAAATTTCATACATTTTTTAACAATTAAATAATAACTACAATTAATTTATAGAAATTTCGCCGTAAATGCATATATTTTTGAGATTAGTATTATGAGTTTGCATTAAATTCTAAGTGCAATCAGTGTCTTTGGACACATAGTGTTAAACAATGGTCACTATTTAAAAATGAATAAAGGAGATAGTAATTGGAATCAACAATGAGTAAAAAGATTAAGAACTATGTTTTAAAGTTTTACATCAACACAATTGTAAATGACAAGAATTTGGATAAAAAAAACAGTTCTAATTTAATGATAACTGCCTATTTTAGAACTCAATTAAATCATATAAAAACAAAAGATTATGAAGCAAAAAGGAAGTTTTTCTTTTCATTTCGAGAGAAATATCTATCTGAGTTTAAGCGTTATCGTAAATATCACACAACTTGTATATCAAATTTTAGGAATCGTACTGCATTTAAAGAGTTTAAATCAAGTTTTACCCCTAAAGAGTGGGATAGAATTAATGGTGAACAGCTTTCTAAATACTTAGCACTTCATAACGATTCTATAAAAAAAGTTGACTTTGAATTTCTTAAGAATATTCTGAAAATAACAAATATAGATAGAAAATGATTTGCATAATATTTGATTTATATTATAAATAGAATAATTAATGAATAATAAATATTAATATCTTATATATTAATATTAGTTAATGATACATAATATATAATAAACATATTGTAAATAATTCACAATAATTATATAATATTGTTTTTTAATTGGTTATCTATTTAATAGATATAATTTACCGTATTATTAAATATACTATTTAATATAATTCAAAAAATTGGAGTGCAGAATGGATTTTGGGGATGGAAAAGAGTTTTACAATGTTTGCAAAATAGGTGGAGTAAACTTTATTGTTGCTAAAGATAAGAATGATGAGATAATTGAGAAAATGATGACAGATGATGAAATAAAACAGTCTTCAATTACTTTTTCTAATTATGATGATTGTTCAGATGAAATTAAAAATTATTTAGAAGGTTTATAATGAAAAAAAAGATTGGTATAGATATAGGATATGGACATACAAAAGTAATGTTTAACAATAAGGTGTTTAAATTGCCTTCTGCTGTGTCGATTGTAAAAACAAAACTTGTTGATTCAAATGAATCTATTAACTTTGAGGGTAAAGAATATTATGTTGGCTCTGATGCTTTAAGTGATGCAATTAAAACTAGAGATTATTCATTTATTTACACCTACTCTCCTTTAATTATTTACAATGTATTTAAAGAACTCAACATAGTAGATGAACTTAATGAATATGAAATTCATACAGGTCTGTCTTTGTATGATATAGAAAAATCTCCTGAATTCAAAAAAGAGTTCAAAAATAGAAGAGAAGAATTTGTAAATAGGATTTCAAAATTTTCAATCAATAATGAATCTTATACTCCAAAGATAAAACTTTTTGCTCAAGGTCAAGGTGTATGGCATGATTATTGTTTAACTCATGGATATATTGAAAAAGGTGTTGAGGTTGTCTTTGATATTGGTTATAGAACTAATGACATTATCATTTTTAAAGATGGTTCTCCATCAAAATCAGAATCAAATGCAGATGATAAAGGTGTAAATGTTGTAATTAATGAATTAAAGACTTTCCTCAATAAAGAATATGATATTACATTTAGTGAGCAAGAAGTAGTTGAAATTTTAAATAAAAAAGAATTGCTCATTTATGGTAAACCAAAAGATTTGACTTTTAAAATAGATGAAATCATAGATAGTTATTTTGACATTATCTACTCTAGTTTAAAATCAGATTATGGGAAAATTTTAAAATCATCTGTAAGAGTTGTATTCTCAGGTGGTGGAGCTTATCTATTAGAAAACTTTAAACATAGGTTGCCTGAGAATGTAGTTTTTGATATTAATAGAGATTTTGAATTTGCAAATGTTAGAGGGTACTATAATGGCTAATCAAAATAAAATACAAGTTTGTCTTGATGATGAAACATATGAGATCATTAAAAAATTAAAGCCTAGAACTCTGAAATTATTTGTTAGCGTTGCTATTGAAGAATTTTCACAAAGGGATGAATCAAAATTATTCTTTAAAAATCAAGAACCTTACAAAAATATAATAACTGATATTACACCTAAAATTGAAGAAGTTAAAAAGACTTCTTCATTACAAGAATGGGATTAAATAATAAAAGGATTAGTTGTGTCAAAAATTGAAAATTGGGTGTTGCCTGAATGCAAAATTGAGGGGTATGAACCAGTTGCATTTTTTTATAAAAATGGAACAGTAGAACTAGATTTTTTTAATGAGGATAAGGGTGATTTTCTTAGTGAATATGATGAATTATTTATCAAAATAGACTATCCATTCATTGAAGAATTTGAGCCAAATATTGACGATTGGAAAGATTTAGGATTTATTACTCTATTTGAGTAATGCTAATATATTTAGTAAAAAAGGAATTTAGATGAAAAAATTATTCAATATTTTTCATAACTACTCATTAATTACTTTATTGATTTTAGTAATTACTGGTTGTTCAAATAAAGTATATGAATTTAGAGTTAATGAAACCTCAAAACAAATAAGTAATGATGAATTATCAAAAATGAGTTTTGATGAGTTTTATAATTTTATGAAAGTTAGAGAACTTCATATGGATAAAGTAATTACATATTCAAATGCATATGAAACCTTTGATAGGTATTGTAAATTAAGAGGCTCTGAACTGTTGGTTTATACTCCAGATGATTATTACTCTAGGATAAATAATATTGAGCCTATTCTAAAAGAATATGATAGATATTATGATGGTTCTACTTATTATGGCTGCAAGTTATATGATACCAAAGAATATATGGAATTAGTAAGAATTGCAAGTCATGGTTATAGTGGTTTAATTTTTGGAAAACCTGTAAGAGATGATACTTATTTATTGGAGAGAAATGTAATTGATAAAACATTCTATAATATTTATTTAAAAAAATTCAGAGAAATAAAAGATGCTAAATATTCTAATCCAAAAGAATATTCAAGCTTTAAAAAAGCAATTGATTCATTAAGAGATAGAAAAGGTTCATATGAAGCTTTCTACTTTAGTGGTTATATTGATGAAAAAGGCAAAAGTAATTCAATTTTAGATGATGATATTGATAGATCTGCATATCATAATACAAGTCATCTTTATAAACAATATGAAGCATGTGAGTATAAATGTAAAAAAATTAATATTCAAAACAATGGCTATGATATATTAAAAGATAGTATTAGGGATAATTGGACAGTTGAATCAAAAATTGATACTTACATTAATAAAAAAATAGATTCATCTTGCACTTGTGTTGGGGATGTAAAATATATAATGAAAAAGTAGAATCAAATTGATTCTACTGAATATTCTTTCTTTCAATAACATATTCAACTTTACCAATAAAATTAATTTTTTCTAAATTCTCTACGTCAATAATTTTACTGTCCTGTTCATTGTTAATATCAGAAAATATAAGCTCTAATTTCTCAAAATCATTTGCGTTAATACTAAATCTTATTTGTCTTACAATTATGAATTCACCTTGCGTAAATACATAGATTCCATCCGTTGTAAATTTTGTTATAGTAGTATTAAAAATGATAAATTGATTATTTCTTTTTATTACTCTTAATTCATCTTTTGAATTGTCTATATCTTGTAATACTATGTATGTTTTAATATTTTTAAAATATGGAATTTTTGATTTATTAATATTTTCAACACATGATTCATCTTTAATATTAAAAAAATCATCTAATGAAAAGTTTTTTCTTTTCATTAAAGCAATAAATTTTCCGTAATGAAATTTTCCATTATTTTTCATTTGTGAAAATTGTGATGCTGACATTTCCATTTCTTCTGCAATTCTTTTTTCCGAATTAACATCTAATATCTTTTTTAGTTTCTCTGTCCATTTCTCTATTTCTTCTTTGCTAACTATTAGCTCATCCATTCCTACCCTTTTACTATAAGCGTTATTTTGTTAGTACACTGTTGTGATTTCTAATTTTATCAGAAATTTGAAAATTTACAAAAAAAACTCGCCGTAAATATACATTTTTTTGAGATTAGTAATTTGAGGGAGTTCCCTACATAAATTCAGGAGTCATAATGACAGATAGCTTAAAAAAAAATAAGATGTTGGCAATTTTATTTGCTATGTTCGTATTATTAGCAGGTGCTGCATTTGCATCAGGTACAGGAGATGCTCTAGGTCTTGCATCAACATGGACAAAAGTACAAACGTGGTTTGCCGACCCTGCTGTTACTTCTATCGTTGGTATGTTGATTTTAGTATTTGCAATCTTCTTATTCTTCCAAAAGATGTACATCTCTGGAATTGTATCTTTAGTTTTATTAGTTGCAACTGTAAACATTACAACGGTTGCAGAATCATTCTCAGGTGCAGGAATTTTTTAATATTGCTGCTTACAATATTTAATAATAAGAGATTATGTATCTCTTATTATTTTCGTTCAAATTTAAAGGAAAAAAATGAGTTCTGATAATGATTATATTCAAATGAACAAATATATTGATACTTTACCAATGGTTATGAATTGGGAAATGGATACTTTCATCATTGCAGTTGGTACTGCAGGTTTTGCAATTATTTTTTCAGGTTTATTTGTTTATTTGAGTTTAATATTTGGAATAACATTTCTTGTGATTAATGAAACACTAAAAGAAACAAAATATAAAAATTATATTGTACATATTATGTATATGTTAGGTCTGAAAAACCCAAAAACAAATAGATTACCTTCTAGTAATCTTAGAATATTTGTAGGATAAAGAATGGATTTTAAATTATATAGAAACTTCAAGGATAATATCCTTTCACAAAATGGTCTTCTTAAGCTATCAGTATTATCTATGACCATAATGAATATATATCTTGTAACACAATTAGTTAATAATAGTAATTCACAAAGAACTGTATTTTTACCACCACAAAATACTTATAAAGAATTTTGGGTAAGCGGTGATGTTGTTTCTGAGTCATATAAGCATATGATTGGAAATTTTATATCTAATAATATGTTAAATATATCTTTTAATAATGCTAATTTAATTGTAAGTAATATTCTTCCTCTTGTTCATAGCAGTACATACAAAGATGTGCGACTAGAATTAAAAAAGATGGTTAATTATATTATAAGTAATGACATATCTCGTTCTTTTTTTATCTCAAAAATTGATATTACTCAAAAAGATAAGATTATCGTTCATGGTTCAATCACTGATTTTATCACATCTAAAGTACTTCGTAATAAAGATGTTTCTTTAGAAATAGATTACACCATTAAATATGGACAATTTTATATCTTAAATTTAAAACTAAATGGTTTAACTGAACTTGATGGAAAAAAGGATGAAAAAGAATGAAAAAAATAAATATCTCAATAGCTTTACTACTTTGTGCAAGTAGTATGTTTGCAAAAAATATTGTAATTGACAATTTAAATGAAACTAAACATATAAATATTTCAAGAACTGATATAAATAGATTTGTGTTCCCCTCTTTAATAAAAACACAAGTTTCATCTAAAGAAAAAGATTTACTTGTTACAACATCTGGAAATGAAATGTTTGTGAAGTTCTCTCCTTATCAAGAACAAGAAGAGGTTCAGGTTGGTGGTAAAACAGTTACTCAAGGTACAAGTACTATTGTTTATAATAAAGCAAAGGTTAATGAAATATTTGTTGTAACTGAAAATAAAACATATTCATTTATTCTGCATCCTGAAGATTCTGAGTCAACTACTGTTTTAGTAACTGAATCTTTTAAAGATAAAGTCGAAAATATTAAAACATCATTAAATAGTGATACTGATTATGTAAAAGAAATTGCAAACAATTTAATAAATAATATTTTGAATAATAATCCAATAAAAGGATATGAAATTGTTCAAGAAAATAAAAAATTAAATAGTGTTTATATACCTCAGATTAAAGCTGATATGAATGTAGAACTTTTGACTGTTTACAAAGGTTATAAATTTATAATTGAAGAATATAAAATTGAAAATAATAATAATTTTATTCTTTCGATTCCTGACACTAAAAACATACTATATTCAATAATTGATAGAAAAGATTTATTAGTTGCTTATACTCTTTATTATGATAATAGAATTTATAAGATTCTCCCAAATGACCATGCAAGGCTTATTGTAATTAAATATGCTAATAAGGATAAATTATGATTAATAGTGATCCTACAAAAGCAAAAAGAAATCAAAAACTTTTAAAAATCGGTTTACTTTCTGCAGGATTTGTACTTTTTATAGGTATTGTTTTTCTTTTTTCAAACGACCCAAAAAGAAAAGATTTTATTGAAAAACAAGAAGTAAAATCAAAATTAGAAGCTACAAAACTTGTTGATGAAAATGATACTGTTAAAACAAAATGGATTAGTGATGTATCTGGTGAAATTGATTTAACAAAACAAGATACACAGAAAATTCTTAAAGAGAATGAATACTATAAAAAAGAAATTGAAGGTATTAAAAAAATGCTTGAATCTGGTGCTCAATTTCAAAATACAAAAAATGAAAATATTAACACTCCTGATAAAAAAACGCCTACTAGTCTTGAAGATTTAAAAAAAATGCCTGATGCAAAATATTTTGGTGTACCTAATACAAATCCTTCAACTGATTCATCAGGTTTATTTCAAAATTTCCCACAACCTTTTGAAGAGAATAAAAATAAATATACACCAACTCAAACATCTACAAAATCTTATGTGAAGTTAGAACAATCATTAATGGTAAATGAGATTAAAGTTGAACCTTCAACTAACAATGAAGATGCAAAAAAAAAAGAGGTAACTGATTATATTCCAACTGGTTCAATCTCAAAAGTAACTCTATTAAATGGTATGGATGCTCCAACAATGGCTAAAGCTAAGACTGACCCTATTCCTGTATTGATGAAAGTAAATGACTTATCAATACTGCCAAATAAATATAGTTATGACTTAAAAGAGTGTTTTATACTAGGTGAAGGTTACGGAGATTTAAGTAGTGAAAGAGTTTATATAAGAACAAACAACCTTGCATGTATAAGTAATACAGGAAAAACTATTGATATGCCATTTAAAGCAATGGTAACTGGTGAAGATGGAAAAGCAGGATTAAGAGGAAGAGTTGTTTCTAAACAAGGTGCAATTCTTGCTAGAACAATTATGGCTAACTTTGTTTCTGCTGTAGGTACTGCATTTGGAAATCAAGGAAATACAATAATAGATAGTATATCTGCAACTACTGGTCTTAATACATCTACAACTACAAATAACAATACTACATCAGAAACATTTAAAGCAGGAATGTATCAAGGTATGGCTAGTGGTGCTAATAAACTTGCTGATTTCTTTTTAAAACTTGCTGATCAAGTTTATACAGTAATTGAGATTGATGCAAATAGAAATGTAGAGATTATTACAACATCAAAAACCGTTTTAAAATTTATCACAGAAGAGGATATGGTAGAAAAAGATGAAAAATAAAATTTATTTAACAACTTCAAGTATTTTACTTGCAATAAACATTACTGGGTGTACTTTATTACCTTATGAAGAAACTTTTATTTGTAATAAAGGTTTAAACTCTGGCTCTTGTCAATCTGTATCTGAAAACTATAGAGATACTTTTGTTGATAAAAATAGTATTCCATTAACACTAAAACAAAAAGAAGTATTAATTGATCAATTAGAAGATCAAGGAATTATTAATGATGCTTGGTTTGGCAATGATGAAGTATTAGATTGGGATCAAGTGATGGAGTTGAATAAACCTAGATTGAAACATATATTAGACACATATGATTTTGATAAAGAATCAACTGAAAGAATTCAAAAATTAATTGATAAAGCAAGTCCTGATGCAAATTATCAAAAAATAAAAATTGATAAGATGCTTGAAAATGAAGAATTATTTAAATATTTAAGATTACGAAATGAATCATTAAATGAAGAAAATTTAAAACTAAAAAATAGAAAATAAGGATTTACAAATGAAAAAAATACATTTATCGTTATTGGTTGCTGCGTCTTTGTTTTTATCTGCTTGTGCTCAAAAAAGTGATGAAAATAATGTTAATTTAGATTCTACATATAAAGAAAAACTAAGTTACTTGAAAAATAAATATACAGAAAAAAATGAAACAAAAATTACACGTAATGAAATGCTGAAAGAAGATGCTGACTATATGCAGAAAAATCCAGGTCATGCAATTGTTGAAAATAAAAACTATGATTATCCATCAAATAAGCCAGTTTTTGTAGAACCTATTTTTGCAAAAGTAGAATTCATGCCTTATGAAACAAAAGAAGGAATTTGGCATGAGCAACAAAGTGTATGGATAAAAGTCAAAGAAGGACAAATTGCATTGAAATCAAATCCAAATAATGCTGATACTGTTCTTGATCAATATAAATCAATATTAAGTAAATAAGATGTCTATTTTTGAGAAATTCTTCACTCCTTACATAGGACCAATTAATTCTATCCCTGTTAATAATTGGAGAAAGGTATTTGAAAACAATAAGATTTCTGACTTTATCCCTTATTCAAGTTATGATGAAGAAACTAAACTTTTTCATAATAATGATGATTCTGTTTCATTTTCAATAGAAATTCTTTCTCCACACACAAGAAGTGGTAAAGACACCGCAGGAACTATGACAGAGATTTTTGAAAAAATGCCTGAAGATGTATATCTTTCAGTTATGTATTATGGTTCAAAGAATATTAAAAAACTGTTAACAAAATATAGAAATGAACATAAATATCGAGGTAAAAAAAGCATTGAGGGAAAAGAAATTGACGATTCAATTGATATGATTTGCGACTTTATGCTTAAAAAAACTGAAGAATCATGTTCTGCACAAATGCAAACAATAATAAAAGATATTAGAATCATTTTTAACGTAGTTTTTCCCTCTGCTAAAGATAAACAAACTATAAAAAAATTAAAAACTGATGTATTTAATGTATTAAATGCTAATAAGATGAGTCCTCAATTTTTAGATAAAGATGACATCTTGGAATTAGCTTTTGAAATATTGAACCCTCAAGTTCCTATAGATAATTTTCCATTTTATGATAATACAAAATATTTAAATCAGCAAGTTATTTCAAGAGATACAAAATTTGTTGTTGATGATGACTATGTACAATTTAATGATTCAAAATATTGGATAAATTCAACACTACAAAGCATTAGTGAAAAAACACATATTTTTGAATTTGGTCAAAAATTAGGAGATTATTTAAGTGAATCTCTTAACTCAAATCAATTTAATGATAGTTTCATCATCAATGCAACTATAAAGAAAAAACCAAAGAAATCTGCTTCAAAAACTGTTAAAACTCACTCTTTTATTAATACTCAAGATTGGGGTTCAATTTTTAGAAAGTTTGAAGCAAAGAAAAAAGAGTCACTTGAAATAATAGACAGAATTCAAGAAAAGAAAGAATCATTATTTGAATACGATTTAGATGTACTAATTTCTGGGAAAGATTTTAAAGATGCACAATTAAACCAACAAACAATAGAATCTTATTGGAAAAAAACAAATGAAGGTTTAACAAAGTTAATGATAGAAAAAACGAAAGGACTTCATCATTTAGCTTTTCTTTCAGCACTTCCTATGTGTATGAATGATGAATATTTTTATAACATAGGTGGAAAATATAGAACTATATTTGCTACACAAGCAGCTCAATTATTTCCATTAGAAGCAGATTCAAAAGGTGATGGGTCAAATTTACTTTTAACTACAAGAAGAGGTGTTCTTGCAGCTATAGATTTATATAGCTCTAACACAAACTTTAATGCTTTTTTGGTTGCAACATCTGGTGCAGGTAAGTCAGTTCTTCTTAATATGCTAGGTTACAATACTTTTGCAAGAGGCGATAAACTTTTTGTGTTGGATTACGATAACTCTTTTACAGGACTCATAGAGAATATTGATGGTCAATATTTAAATCTTGACCCATCTGTAAAAGCAATTTCATTTAATCCTTTTAGTGGCATTAAAACAACACTTGAATTAAAAGATGAATTACCTTATCTATCTTCATTCATATATTTGTTAGGTTCTTCTAAATCTTTTACAAGAGCTCAAGAGGATGAAAAGTTAATTACAAATACATTACAGCAAGTAATTAAAGATCAATTTGGAATTTTTGGAAATAAACTTGAAATCACAAATATTAGAGATGCAATATATAAAGAATATGGTGTAGAAGATATAAGATTTAGTGACTTTGCTAGGCAACTTGATATTTATTGTCAAGGTGGGATTTATGAAGAGTGGTTTTCAGGTGAATGTGAATTTTCAATGGAAAAAGATGCAATGGCTGTTGAGTTCAAAGGTGTTGAAAATCATCCAGAGTTAAGAGATCCTCTTGTTATGTTACTTTTATATCATATAGGAAAAGTAATGTATTCTACTGATACTACCAAACCTAAAATACAAATCATCTTCGATGAAGCTCATAGATTCTTAGGTAAAAATCCTAGAATGGATGATTTTATTGAACAAGCTTATAGGAGAGCTAGAAAATTCGATGGTTCAATTATTTTAGCAACTCAAGGATTTTCAGATATTTATGATAGTGAAGGTGGTTTAAGTCGTGCAGGTAAAACTATTATTGATAATAGTGCATGGAAATTCTTTATGAACCAACAAGAAACTTCAACAAATCTGTTATTAAGTTCTGGGATTTTCTCTTTTGATGATATTGATAAGAAAATCATTAGAAAAATTCGTACACAAAAAAGAGAATATTCAGAGATATTTTGTATCAATTCATCAAATGTTAAAATGTCATTAAGACTTTTAATGCCTACTTTCTTTTATTACTTAACTACAACGGATGGTACAGATAAAAAATTAATTGCTTCTGTAATGCGTGAACATAACTGTACAAAAATGGAAGCAATAAAAATTATCGTTAGAGAAAAGGAGAAAGCAAGTGCCTGAAAACAATCAAAAAATAAGTTTACATTCTTATTATAAATTAAATAAAAAACGTTTATATATATATGCAATATCATCTATATTAATTGTAACAGTAATCTCTATTTTTTTAAGAACTTATTTTATGAACAATTATTATCTTGCACTTAATTTTACTCCTTCACTTACTGAAAGAATATTTATATTAGATAAACATTCAAATATAGATAACTTAAAAAAAGATGATATTGTTGGTTTTAGATATATGAATGATGATTATCCTTTCTATAAAAAAGGTGAAAGTTTCATTAAATACATTGCTTGTATGGAAGGTGATGACTTAGTAATAGAAAACAATCAAGTAAGTTGTAATGGTAAATATTTAGGTTCTCAAATAAAACAAGATAGTAAAGGCAATATATTACCTCAATTTTCATTTAATGGGAAAATACCAAAAGATAAATTTTTCATGTGGACACCTTTTGTAAAAAGCTATGATAGTAGATATTGGGGATTTGTTGATAGAAATGATATTCTAGGTAAATCAATATGGAAATATTAAATAAAACATCAAAAATAACAGCTATGCTTTTAATTTGTCATAGCTTATCTTATGCAGGTTGGAAAACAGTTGCAGATAGTCAAGTAGCAATACAAACTTCAAACCCTGTTTCTTTAAAAACTTCATTAACTAATTCTTTTTCAGGTGGTGGTGCAAGAGTACAATGGAGAAACTTAGGAACTCTAAACATGATTAATGCAACATCACCAAAATTTGCTGTTGGTTGTAATGGAATTGAAATAGGTTTTGGTTCTATATCATTTTTGGACTTTGATAATTTAGTAAATAAATTAAAAATGATTGCATCTCAAGCTCCTGCTTTTGCTTTTAAAATGGCAATTGACACAGCATGTTCTCAATGTTCAACAATAATGCAGGATTTAGAAGAAGCAGTTGAAGCAATTAATAATTTTTCTTTAGATTCATGTGGAATTGCTGAAAATTTAGGTAATTCTGTTGGTAGTTCTCTTGCAAACGCATCTGACTCAAGATATGCAGATAGTTATGCAGCTCAGAAGGCTGCAAATGAAGATAAATCAACATTTAACACAAATAAAATAAAAGATACTATAAATAGTTGGAGTGATACTATTAATGGGAAAAGTCTAAAACTTGATAAACTTAAAGGTTATGGTTCATTTCTTAATAATCTAAGAATTCATAAAATTCCTTCATTAAATGGTTATGACCCAAAAGAATTTATTGAATTATTAAGAACACTAGTTGGTGATGTTGTTGGATATATAGATGAAGACAATGAGAATCAAGATACATATACTTATATCTATCCAGATGGTAATATAAATGATTTAATTGCTTTATTTGTTGGTAAAAAAACACCTGGAGAATTCAAAAGAACAATAGTAACATTAACTGGTAATAATGGTGATTGGGATGAGATATCTCTTTCAAACTTACCAAAAGGTTTTAGTGTAAGTACAAATACTAGTAACAATATAAAATTTGATGACTCAAGTGAAACTGGAAATAGTAATACAAGAAGTTGGAGATATAATATTAAAAATAGTCTTGAAACAGTAATTTCTAAAATTAAGACTAATACTTCATTGACAAGTACTGATTATGTTTATCTTCAAAACTTACCTTATAATGGATATAAAATAATTAACTATTTTGCAACAACTTCTACTACTTCAGGTGCAATATCACTTGATGAATATGCAGAATATATTGCTATTGAAAATGCAAAATTTCAAATGGGCTTACTTCTTGATCTTGCAAGAAGTTCACTAGCAGAATACATGAATGAATTAAAAAAGAATTCTTCAAATGGTAATGAAAAGATGGTTGAAAAATATCAAATGGTAATGGATGCAATTATTGCACAAAAAAGCATCTTTGCAAGAGATGAGAATATATTGAGCATTCCTAGATATATAGAGAAAATAGAAAAATTACAAGCGGATAGCATACCAAAAAATAGAATTGAAAGGCTGCAATAAAATGTTTAGATTTACTATATCTAATATTATAGTGTTTCTATGTTTATACATACAATCAAATGCAGAGGTTAATTCTACTTCAGCAGTTACGAATAGTAGAGATTCTGCAACTTTTATAAATAATCTAGTTAAAAGTAATTATGAGAGCAATTTTAATAGCAAAATTGCTCTTCCTGTGACTTCAGGTTCTCAAATTACTTCACTTGATGGTAAAAAATCAGGTACAGTAAATATTACTTGTAATACTGATAAAATATTACTTGCAAAAATCTCTATTCTTAATAGTAATAATATTTCAGTAAATGTAAAACTAGATGTTAATCTTGATGGAAGTTTTGAAAAAGATTTAAATTTTAACAATATTAGTGGTATTCATACAGCAGGTGTTTTTAGTTGTACAAGTGGTGCAAGTTTATGTACTTATTATAAGTGGGAATATTCATCTGGAACTGTTCAACTTGTAAATATTGATAAAGCTACTGCTATAGCACCATATTGTATAAATGATTCTTGTGGTTCTACTTATACAACAAATACATCTCAAATACTAAATGATATTAGTGGAACTCTTGTTGGTTTGATTCAAAGTACAACAAGTTTAGTGGTTACTAATGTAATTGCATCAAATTCAATTTCTGAAGTATATGCTCAAAAATATGATAATTGTTCAAATTCTAATAGTAAAGATGTTATTTATAATGCATCTAGCTCAATACCTAGCGAATCTACTCTACAATCACAAGCAAGTTCAGCAAGTTTTACTAGTGATACAAGTACTGTACTAGGTACAATTTCTGCAAATGAAACTAAAAATCCAGTGACTAGCTCTGATATTGCAGATATTAAAAATGTTACTAGAACCACATCAAGTACTGTTACGGTTGATCAAAACGATAAAAGAAAAATAAACTACTCAAGTACTTACAAAGATGCAAGTGGTAAATTTGTAACCTCAAGTGATAATTCCTCAATGAATTTTGAGCATACTAAACCAGAATATTGCATGGTTGAATGGCAAGAAACTTATACAAGTGTTACTACAGATAATAATGTAAGAGGTGTTACTGCTTCTGGGCTAAAAAATACAAAAAAAAGTGAAACAAGGCTTTGTTCAGGACAATATAATAATATATGCCCTGTAAGTGCAGGTGAAACTATAAAATATGATTGTGGTAATTTAAATAAATCAATAAATCAAGCTGCAGGAGCATTAAATACTCTTAAAGGTGTAGTTGATGATATGATATGTAATACAAGTCAGTAGAACATATGCAAGAATCTATTATTTTTCTTATTTCTCTATGAACATAGATATTCAGTATTAACTTCTTATTTTCTATTTATAATTGCAGCTATGACATTTTATAAATCAAGAATAGAAAATAAAATATTTACAATAAATAGTGAGATAAAAGTTAATAAATCTAAAAATAGTGAAGCAAAAAAAGAATCAAAATCAAATGAAGCAAACCAATCAAATGAAAAAAATCATTATGGAACTATATTAGAAGAAATCCTAATAAATGTAAAAAGTAATTATAAAATTCTATTTGAAGAAATTAAAACACTTAAATTTGCAAATGAATCTACAAAACAAAGAACTAGAGATAAAAGTCATATGGAAGAGATTTTGAAAAAAGGTCATGACTATGAAAAATATGTTGCAGAACACTATAAATCAATTGGATATGAAGTTTCATTGAATGGTATTATTCATGGTAAGAAAGATGATGGTATTGATATTATATGCAAAAGGAATAATGAATTAATTTTAGTTCAATGTAAAAATTGGAATGTTAAAAGTAGATACAGAATTACGCATCTTATATTAAAAGCTTTCATCGGTTGTTGTTCTGAATATACAAATAAAAATCAAATACTTAATAAAAAAGTTGAATTTCATTTTATTACTTCAAATAATATACTTGATGCATCTGCTAAAAAATATTTAGCAGAAAGCACTACATTGAAATATAAAATATTACCATTTAATTAATACAAGAACAGTGATAGTTATATTGATGTGTTTAAGACTGAAAATACATCTTAAAAAATCTTATTCACTTTGAAATAAGACTTTCTCTTAATTCAGAATTCAAATTTTCACTTATAATATTATCTCTGAATCTCTTTAAAATTAAATAACCATCTGTTGTTTTTATTGGGAATAAATTTATAAAAAACTCAAAAATATTTATATATATTAGAAAGATGGTTAGTAATAATGAAATAGAACTTAATCCAAAAATAGGAATCTCAAAAAACACTTTAATATTAACTTGTGCAAAATTTAAAAATGTTAAAATATTTTCTTGTAAAGAATCATTTGATTCTGAATACATAAAATAAACATAATTTAAAAGTATAAATGCAAGTAATAAATTAAATAAAGGTCCTGCAAATATTACTAAAATCATTTTAAATTTACTCAACTTTTCAAGGCAATCTTTCCCCTCAACATAGCCACTTGTTGAGAAAGGATTAAATATAAAATTAGTACCAAATTTATTATATTCACGAAGTTTATTGAATTTTTTGAGAAATTTAAATTTTGAACCAATAATAAATTCTTTTGGTATTATTCCAAATAATCTCGCAGTAATATAATGCCCAAATTCATGTATTATTGTTGAAACTGTAAATGAAAATATAAATATGATAAAAATTATTACTATATTAATTAAAACTGTTTCCATATTCTTCCCTTTTGATTGTAATCTTAATAAATCTCTATTTTATTATATCCTTATATTTAAACTAAGCTGATATCAGGAAGAGGATTTATAAATATATTTGATGAGGTTAAAAACCTCATCTACCATTAAAACTATCAGCTTGTTTCACTAATATGTAATCTACTATTTTACAAAAAAACTCTTTTAACTCCAAGTCTCTTATTTCTTCTATATTATTTAATTGTTGCATTATTTCGATTATCTCTTCAATTTCATCAGCAGCTAAATCATCATAATGTGCTTTAATTAAGCCTATAATGCAATCTACCGTACAACACTTCCCTATTTCTTGATTTTCACCTAATAATTTTGCTGCTTTATCTCTAAGTCCTAAAAAATTATTATTCTCATATAAACTCATAAATTAATCCTTATTTATTTGTAATGAATTTAAATTAACTCTATATCCAATATTATTCTTATTTTTAATAAGTTCATAAAATGTTTTTTCTCTTATAGATTTAACTTTGTTTCTAATTGAAAACACACTTGCATCTTCATCTTTCCAAACGTTCAATGTAATTGATTCAATATCAGCGAACTTATCCTTATTTTCAATACTAAATGAAATTAAGTAATCAAATAATGTTTCCTCTTTTTTTGTAAAATTAATTTTTACACCTTTTCCATTGTATATGCTTTTATTACTAAAATTATAGAAAAACCCATTTTCTAATCTAATATAATTTATTTTTTCTCTAATTATTTGTTCTAAAAATTCATCAAATACAAGATTCTTACTGTTTATTGTTTGAAGTTTTTGTACTTCATCATCAGATAGTGAAATGGTAAATTTATTCATTAAAACCTCATTATTTTATATTTAATTGTCATTGCATATATCTCTTAAATAAATAGACAAAACCATCTAATAGTTTTCTAATAGGATATGCAAATAGTTTTTTACCTTTTACATAATCTGCAAACACTGGAGAGTACTTATAGTAAACATTTACAAATCTTGTACCCATTTCATTTGTTAGCAAATACTTATCTCTAAATTCTCTTAAAACCATTACTTGAGGATGGTTATAATCATCATATACTGCTGTTGCAATAAAGCAAAAACCTTTATAAAATTTCTTAACTTCAACACCACAATAAGGACAAAAGGAATGCATTGGAGTACCTTTAAATGTTGTAATTCGAGGAACAATTTTTTTATTACAACCTGGACAAATTACTCTATCATCATTTTTTGAGAAATTTTCTTGTCTTTTATCATTCGCAGATTTTAAAAGTGTTATATTAATGGCTTTTGATTTTCCATTTTGACTTTTCCCCAATTCAAACTCTACATCATCATTTCCATTTGGTACACTAGCATTTTTCCAATCATTAATATGGAAATAAACATCCTCTATAGTGTCTTCACAAAATATAAAACCAAAACCTTTTTCAGAGTTATAAAATTTAATAGTACCTTTCATATTTCTTCCACATAGTTAACGCCATAATACATTATTATATTATAAATGTGATAATCTATCATTTAACTCTTGAGAAAAACCGTACAACTATTTTATTTTCTAACTTTCTTTTTACGAGCACCTCTAACTGGAGCAGAAGCAATTTTATATCCATAACTAAATAAAAAAAGTGCAATTTCAAATGAACTATCATACATAATATTTAGATCTTCTCTTTGCTTTGATGATTCTTTATCTTTATAACCAAAACCTTTAAATTCCTTTTTAAAATTGATTAATTCTTTATCAATTCCAAAATCTAATATTTCTTTAAAATACAAAGTTTGTTTTTTCAAATTAACTGGCAATAATACATGAAACCAATAATCAAGTAGATTTAGTATAAATGCTTTAATAAGATTTGTATTATCAATATCTACATCTTTATTTTTAATATTATTGTTCATTTCTGCTAATTTACTTAAATACACTGCAAGTTCTTCTAAAGGTTTAACTATTTTAAATAACTCATTTTTTAGTGGAGTTCCATCTTTTGTATTGTTATATGTTGTAAATGCAATTTCAATATCCCTGAAATTCATTACATTATTCTCAAGCCATGTATATAGTTTATTAATAAATTCATCATTTGGATTTTGCTTTACAAAAAATGCTAATTTATATCTAACTAATATTAAGATTGCCAAATTCTTTTGCTCATATGATGAGAGCTTTGAAGAATTCTTAATAATTGTAAGATTCATATTTTTTGGAAAATTAAATGTGTTAATTGATGATGTCATATATTTGCTCCTTTTAATAAAAGAGGGATAAACCCTCTTAAATTACTTAGCTACTGCTAATTTTAAATCTTTACCTACTTTAAATTTAACTGCAGTTGTAGCTGCAACTTCAACTGTTCTATCTGTACCTGGAACTTTTGCAGTTCTTGCAGCTCTTGCAGATGTTGAGAATCCACCAAATCCAATAAAACTTACAAAGTCTTTTTTAGCTAATGTTTCTGTAATTGTTTCTAATACTGCATCAACTGCACTTTTTGCATCTTTTTTTGATAATCCAGATTTTAATGCAACTGCATCAATAAATTCTGCTTTGTTCATTCATAATTCCTTAGAGTAATTTTGAGTTTCCTCAATTGAGCCTATTAAAATTAGGCTCTCAAAAGAAACTTTTGTTTGTTTAATTCTATCATTAATTTAAAAAATCACTAACATTTATTACAAACTAGAATTTCTTTATTACATAATAGAGTTTATTTCGCTAAAATCGTGCTGATTTGTTTTTAAATCTCTTTGCTTTTTTAATTCTTGCTCTCATGCTATGAACTTTAATTAAAGTATTTAAAAAACTTGATACATTAGGTAGTTTTCCACCATCACAAGTTTTTCCACTACTTATAATTAAACCACCTTCAGGCAGTATTGATTTTATATCAGGAAATGAATAATTAATTATATTCCCTTTAAAATCTCGAACTTTAATTTTTGTTCTTTTTCTGTTAGTTTTTATGATTTCAGTTGTCATTTACCCTCTCCTAATATTTGTATGTTTTTAGGCTTTACATCAAGCCCAACAAATTTAAAATTCGCTTTTTTTAATACCTCTTCTATGTCATCATTTTGTTTAAGCGATGCTAAACTCAACAAGGTATCCGTCTTAGCTCTTCTTAATCCTGAGAATTCAAACACTTTATTAACCGAAGCTATTTTTCCAATGTCTAAAACTTTGAGTTTTACATTGATTCCTCTTTTGTTTGCCTCATTAATAATATTATTTATATAATTTGGGTTTGTATCAGGTGATAAGACAGAAGATAATTTATCTCTTATTTCATCATCTGTGTATTCTGATAATTGTTTTTTCTTAAAAAAATCAAACATTTTAAACCTTTCAATCTTTATTGCACTTTATTTTCTTTTAGATTTAGATTCTAAATCTCTACAATTATTTACTTTTTTAGTAACTTGTTTTTTAAGAGGTAAAAATACAGTTTTTTGTTTTTCAAAAATAAATCTTTCATCTATGACTGCATCACATAAAACTATTTGTCCTACCATATATTTCCCATTTCCTCTATTTGCCACTTATTTTCCTTTATTACTCAATAGTTTTATTTCAAATAAATTTATTCATCTTCTTTCTCTCTTTTAAAAATTGCTACTTGACTGCTGATAAATCAAGTAGCACTCCGACACTCTATAAAATTAGCTCTTTCGAGCAACTAATACTAAAAAATACTTTGCTAAAAGTCTAAAGTTTTATTGAGGGATATTTAGGGCTACGACAACCAAGCAATAACACCTAAATAGTGGCTAAATTAGCCACTATTTAGGTGTTATTTTTAATCTCTTAATAAATGACTTTTAATTATTTTTAAAATAAACTACCAATACACACAACAATTAAATTACTTATACCGAATATTGGAAATTTTAAAATTTTTGAAAAATTTATCATTTCTTTGTATCTAATTTTTCTATAAATTGAATAAATCAAAACTAATATTACGGTTATTAAATATGCTGCAACACACAATAAAACAACAAGCAATATAAAACAAAAAAAATCATTTATAAATGTCATTCTTTCCAATGTACAATTATCATACATCATTTTACTTTCTCCTTAATTATCTCTAAAAATTCAACGCCTGTCATTTGTTTTACTTTTGGACTTATTAATTCGCTCATTGCTTCAGATTTAAATTCATCATCAATTTTTTCTAGCAGTTTAATTATATAGATTCTATATTCTCCACAATAAGACAATACAATTTCTCCATACTTCTTTTTTAAAAAATTAGAATAATCTGTAATACTAGAGGACAATTGACCAAGACCTAAATTATTAGAAATACTAAATGCATGATTAATAGCTTGACTATCCAATTGAGCTAGTAAATTAATCATATTGACTTGTTCTTGTGATAATTTATGCATTTGTATTGTTCCTATTCAATTATATTTTAACTAGTCTTTATTCATAAAGTAGTTTCAATTTGTAATAACATTATATAAAAAAGTTTTCTTTTAGTAAATCTATTTTTATTAATCATACACAGAATTCATAGAACATTGATTCATATATACTTATTATTAATGTAAGAATTAGAATTAACATGATTGAAACTCATTTATAATCTCTCAAGAACATTCTTTACATGAAATTTTATATTTTCTTTAAAAATTTACTCAACTTTCGCACATAGATTCCAGTAAATAAATGAACCATAGTTGAATAATAAAGCCCATAAATAGGCACTTTTTAGTATAATTTCATAACAACAATCAACTATACAAAGGTGTTTTTTATGGGACTTGACAATTATATTCAAACTGCTATGAGAAGCATATTAAGAAACCCCATTCTTGAAGTTTTAACAGAAATAAAAATTACAAAAATACTTAAACAAAGTAACTTTGTAAAAAGAGAAGTTGGTTATCCTCCTTTTCAAATTATCTTACATTTTGTTTATATGCTTGTTATGAATAAAAGACAATCAACTTTTATAAAAAATAGTGAGAATGCATTTGGTAAAGACGCCTATTACAGATTCATCAAAGAGAGTCGTTATAACTGGCGAAAGTTTTTGATACTAAGTGCTGCTGCACTTTTGCAAAGAATAAAACTATTACATAAAAATGGTGAACACCGCTTGCTTATTATTGACGATACAGTAGAACCCAAAAGAGGGAAATTTATTGAAGGAAGTTGTAAATATGTTTGGAGCAATAAAGAGCATAAGAGTATCAATGCATTAAACATTGTATCTTTAAATTATGCAGACTCACACTCAACTTTTCAAGTTGATTTTTCTATAAAGATGAATGATAGTAAAAGAAAAGAGATATCAGAATTTACAAGTAAACTCCATCATAGAAGTAATTCATATCAAAGAAAAAGTGAGATAATAAAAAGTAAAAACACACTTGCTATAGAGATGCTTGAAAGAGCCTTGAATAACGGAGTTGAAG
>OBMA010000602.1_pt1 | contig 21491 bp, 9 predicted proteins | sample 1539141 | NCBI WGS metagenome assembly OBMA01 (sample SAMEA3991484, study PRJEB22521) | metagenome | biome: anthropogenic terrestrial biome; feature: sewage plant; material: raw primary sludge | place: Sweden | collected 2012-09-26
CAACGAAGAGGAAAATAAACTGGAGTTATAACGCCATTGGCGGGAAACTCCGAAACCATAGCGCCGTGGTCTTTCCCCGGTTTTTTGGCGCCGGGTGTGCTTGCGTTGTGTGAACGGCGCCCTGGCAGCTGAGGGGGAAGGGAAACGCCGGAGGCGACGGCAAGGATGACCATGGCGTCAAGGAACATGCGGAACATGCTAGAATGATTGCCGAAAGGGCGGGCCCTAGTCAATGGCATCATGCGGGAACGTGCAGTAAAGCTCAATGTAACTTGATGCCTATCGGCGTTGTTCGAGCTAAGGACGATGTGATAGACTGAGGAAGGGTGAACGTCGATAGTTAGCCGTTGTGAACTAAATAAAAGTGATATTTTTTCGTTGTTCTTTTCTTGGTTTGGCGGTGTTTTCATTTGTTTTCATGTTTTACTTCGCCACAGGTTTTCAAAGAACAACGCCTTAAAAATAGGAAAACGTTTTCGCTACAGGTGTTGTTATTATTGTTGTTGTGCTGTTGTTTATTGTGCTATACTTGTGGTATTTATTCTGGACTTCCGATCGGAAATTTTCTTCCCTTGAAGACCTTTTGAAGACAACAGTTATATATCATTGATCTGAATTTCTCAGGCTATTTTCAAAATTCCATACCTCCTTATTCCAACATTTGCTCGACTACTATAGAAAAGCCTTATTCTTTTATCTTTGAAAGAAAGAAAAGGTGTCATAGCAAAAGTTTATTGTTACTCTGTTTTGATATACTCCCTCTTATTCGTTGGAAGTATAAGATTGATTTGCATAAATTAACCAATCATTTTGCTACTTTCCCGGTTCTCCCTTTATTATAAACACTTCAGAAAAATATTCTGCTACTATTCCTTACTTTACTATAAGAATTTTGTTTTCCAAAAAAAAAAATATAAAAAAAATAATCATACTCTATTACTATGGCTAACGTAGAAAAACCAAACGATTGTTCAGGCTTTCCCGTTGTTGACTTGAATTCGTGCTTTTCTAACGGCTTCAATAATGAGAAACAAGAAATAGAAATGGAAACGGATGATTCACCGATTTTATTAATGTCATCATCAGCTTCCAGAGAAAACTCAAACACTTTCTCTGTGATACAGAGGACGCCAGATGGAAAGATCATTACCACAAATAATAATATGAACTCCAAGATTAACAAGCAACTGGACAAGTTGCCCGAAAATTTAAGGCTTAATGGTAGAACCCCCAGTGGGAAACTAAGGTCATTTGTTTGCGAGGTTTGTACGAGAGCGTTCGCAAGACAAGAGCACTTGAAAAGGCATTACAGATCGCATACAAATGAAAAACCTTATCCCTGTGGCCTCTGCAACAGATGCTTTACTAGGAGGGACTTACTGATCAGGCATGCTCAAAAAATCCATAGTGGTAATTTAGGGGAAACGATTTCCCATACCAAGAAAGTGTCGAGAACAATAACCAAAGCTCGGAAAAATTCTGCTTCCTCAGTCAAGTTTCAAACTCCAACCTACGGTACTCCAGATAATGGTAATTTTTTGAATCGCACTACTGCCAATACAAGAAGAAAAGCAAGCCCTGAAGCTAATGTTAAACGTAAGTACTTGAAAAAACTGACGCGCAGGGCTTCATTTAGCGCACAATCAGCATCCAGCTATGCTTTGCCCGACCAATCTTCGCTAGAACAACATCCAAAGGATCGTGTTAAATTTTCTACGCCTGAATTAGTTCCACTTGACTTGAAGAATCCTGAACTTGACTCTTCGTTTGACCTGAATATGAATCTAGATTTAAACCTAAATCTAGATTCCAATTTCAATATAGCATTAAACCGTTCTGATTCTTCTGGATCAACAATGAATTTGGATTATAAATTGCCCGAATCAGCAAATAACTACACATATTCTTCCGGCTCACCAACCCGCGCATATGTCGGCGCTAACACGAATTCTAAGAACGCTTCATTTAATGACGCAGACTTATTGTCGTCGTCGTACTGGATAAAAGCCTATAATGATCATTTGTTTTCAGTATCTGAAAGTGATGAAACTTCTCCAATGAACTCTGAATTAAACGACACTAAATTAATCGTCCCAGATTTTAAATCGACTATACATCATTTGAAGGATTCAAGGTCCTCCTCTTGGACTGTTGCTATAGATAATAATAGCAATAACAATAAGGTATCAGACAACCAACCTGATTTCGTCGATTTTCAAGAACTGCTGGATAATGATACTTTAGGTAATGATTTGTTAGAGACCACTGCCGTTTTAAAAGAATTTGAACTTTTACATGATGATAGCGTAAGTGCTACCGCCACGTCAAATGAGATTGACCTTTCCCATTTGAACCTATCAAACTCTCCAATTTCTCCTCATAAGTTAATTTATAAGAATAAAGAGGGGACCAATGACGATATGTTGATTTCTTTCGGACTCGATCATCCTTCCAATCGCGAAGATGATCTGGATAAGCTATGTAATATGACCAGAGATGTTCAAGCCATATTCAGTCAATATTTGAAAGGAGAAGAGTCTAAACGATCCCTGGAAGACTTTTTATCAACGTCAAACAGGAAAGAAAAGCCAGATAGCGGCAACTATACTTTTTATGGGTTAGATTGTTTAACGTTATCGAAAATATCAAGAGCTCTGCCGGCCTCCACTGTGAACAACAATCAGCCATCGCATTCCATAGAATCAAAGCTATTTAATGAACCAATGAGAAATATGTGCATTAAAGTGCTTAGATACTATGAAAAGTTCAGTCATGATAGTAGTGAGAGTGTCATGGACTCTAATCCAAACTTGCTGTCCAAAGAATTGTTAATGCCAGCTGTGAGTGAATTGAACGAATATTTAGATCTTTTCAAGAATAATTTCCTTCCCCATTTCCCTATTATTCACCCAAGCTTGCTTGATTTGGATTTGGATAGCTTGCAACGATATACTAATGAGGATGGGTATGATGACGCTGAAAACGCGCAGTTGTTTGATCGATTAAGTCAAGGGACAGATAAAGAATATGATTACGAGCACTATCAAATCTTGTCCATTTCGAAAATCGTTTGCTTACCCTTATTTATGGCCACATTTGGTTCTTTGCATAAGTTCGGTTACAAATCTCAAACAATAGAATTGTATGAGATGAGTAGAAGAATTCTGCATTCTTTTTTGGAGACTAAAAGAAGATGTCGCAGTACAACAGTAAATGACAGTTATCAGAACATTTGGTTGATGCAATCCCTAATATTGAGCTTCATGTTCGCTCTAGTTGCTGATTATTTGGAGAAAATTGACTCCTCTTTGATGAAAAGGCAATTGTCCGCATTATGTTCTACGATCAGATCAAACTGTTTACCGACAATTTCTGCAAATTCTGAGAAGAGTATCAATAATAACAATGAACCTTTAACATTTGGTTCTCCTCTTCAATACATCATTTTTGAGTCAAAAATTAGATGCACCTTAATGGCTTATGATTTTTGTCAGTTCTTGAAATGTTTCTTCCATATTAAATTCGATTTGTCTATAAAGGAAAAAGATGTTGAAACCATTTATATTCCCGACAATGAGTCAAAATGGGCCAGTGAATCGATAATATGTAATGGGCATGTTGTGCAAAAGCAAAATTTTTATGATTTTAGAAACTTTTATTACAGTTTCACGTATGGACACTTACACTCAATACCAGAATTTTTAGGGTCATCTATGATTTATTATGAATACGATTTAAGAAAAGGAACCAAATCACATGTGTTTTTGGATCGAATCGATACGAAAAGGCTAGAGAGGAGTCTTGACACTTCTTCCTATGGCAATGATAATATGGCAGCAACCAATAAAAATATTGCGATCTTAATCGATGACACCATAATTTTGAAAAATAATTTAATGTCAATGAGATTCATCAAACAGATTGATCGCTCGTTTACTGAGAAGGTTAGAAAAGGACAAATAGCAAAGATATATGATTCCTTTTTGAACTCTGCGAGGTTGAATTTTTTGAAGAATTATTTAGTTGAAGTATTGTGTGAATTTTTAGTAGCGTTGAACTTTTCAATCCGTAATATTTCGTCTTTATACGTAGAAGAAGAAAGTGATTGCTCCCAAAGAATGAATTCTCCAGAGCTGCCAAGGATCCACCTGAATAATCAAGCGCTTTCTGTCTTCAATTTACAAGGCTATTACTATTGCTTCATCCTAATTATCAAATTTTTATTGGATTTTGAAGCAACTCCAAATTTTAAGTTACTGAGAATTTTTATTGAGTTGAGAAGCCTTGCGAATTCTATTTTACTTCCAACACTGTCAAGATTGTATCCGCAAGAGTTTTCTGGGTTTCCTGATGTTGTATTTATGCAACAATTTATAAATAAAGATAATGGTATGCTTGTCCCTGGTTTATCCGCAAATGAACACCATAATGGTGCAAGTGCAGCTGTTAAGACTAAGTTAGCCAAAAAGATCAATGTTGAAGGGCTTGCAATGTTTATTAATGAAATCCTAGTTAACTCTTTTAACGATACCTCTTTTTTGAATATGGAGGATCCTATTCGAAATGAATTTTCCTTTGATAATGGGGACAGGGCAGTGACAGACTTGCCTCGTTCAGCACATTTCCTATCGGATACCGGCCTAGAAGGTATTAACTTCAGCGGCTTAAACGATTCGCATCAAACTGTTTCTACCTTGAATCTTTTACGTTACGGGGAAAATCATTCATCAAAACATAAAAATGGTGGAAAGGGGCAAGGATTTGCCGAAAAGTACCAATTATCTCTGAAATATGTTACTATTGCCAAGTTATTTTTCACCAATGTTAAAGAAAACTACATTCATTGTCACATGTTAGATAAGATGGCAAGTGATTTTCACACTTTGGAAAATCATCTAAAGGGAAACAGTTGACGATTATGTCTCGTTGCTGATATGTGTCGTCCCAGTACTCAACTCTTTCTGATGAGATTTTGAATATCTCATTTTATTTCTCATCAAACAGCCATGCATGCGACTGAAGTGGACTACTGCGGAAGAACACCGATCCTATCTTTGAAATTGTTGCACAAAAATATTTCACTACCTTGGCGTTTCTCATCTCACCCATTGGGGTGAATCTCGTTATTGCTCCTTATTTTGGTCCATTTTATATTAAATCCTGTATCATGTTTAACATTTTTCATCTTATACCTCATACAAAAAAGAAAAACTATTTATGAAAGTTAGTTCATTACAAGATGCAAGCCTAAAATATATGCTTGATCTTAAAATTCATGTATAGAAGAAAAAGACCTTACCAACGTTGTTGGTTACCGTGTATAACTAATACCAATCTTGAACATTAACCACTCCTGGCGTGTGGGAGGATGTTCTTAGACTTAATTAAGAATCTTGAAATTTTTTTTTATTTAATCGTCCCTTTCTATCAATTATGAGTTTATATATTTTTATAATTTCATCTAACCTCAGAAATAGTGTTGTATATGTCATTGTCCGTAATATCATCGTGAAAACCAGTGTCCTCGTTAATTATTGTCTGAATTAGCCATTCTTTAGATTCAGTGTGAAATATGTAATTAAATTTTTTAAATTTCAGTGATATTTGACTTCTCAATCTTTCGAGAAGCTTCATCTGAGATTTACCATTATTTTCGTTAGCATATATGAGAAACTTTAACTTTCGATTAGATAATTCTGATCCTATTCTGGGTACTAAAGAATCTAAGGCATTTAACAATGGCTCTGTATCATCTACATCAATATTGGGTAAATCAATTGTAAGCATTCTACCTGCGCTCAAACATGCAAAAGCAAATTTGACAAAACTGTCCAACTCAGATCTACCCCAAACAATAACAATGTAGTCATTTAACATTTTCTTCACTCCACATATCTGATCTCTTAAATTAGATCCGCGTAAGAATTGTGTATAAAATGAAAAAATATTGTTGGATTTAATGATTCCTCCCTTTGATGGAGAATCTAACGATAACCGAAAACTTTCACCCGAAGGTAATAGGTATTGGTATATTAAATGTGGTACTATTCTTTTCTTTTCAATGCATGCACTTATGAATTTCCAGTGTAGTGTAGGCCACCCCAACGCCAAAGTTTCTAAGTACTTTAAGCTTCTTAAATGCCGTTTTGTGATTAGGCAAGCAAATCTGCAGTCTGCAAATAGGGAATGAGGTTTCCAGGTTAGCTTCAAGGCCAATTCTCGAATATTATCTGTATTACCTTTATTGACTAAAGATTTAGCTAGCGGATGAGTGAAGTTAAATAAAGTGGAAAATCCTGACTCAATTACAGTGCCGCCTTGCGATTCAATGGTCTGTCGAAGTTCCTCTCTATTTTCGAATAGGCTTGTCAAAACAAAAATACATTTATCAAATACATTCCCTGTTCTGATTTCACCAGAAGAAAAAAGCAGGCTTGGCGCTCCTGCATGTTCAGCTAATGCGTCTCTAGAATCCTTTTTAACAATTTCCTTCTTTTCGGAGCTCGATTCTATTTCGTTATTGTACACTTCAGTATGCATATTTATGTCCTTTTCGTCATCAGTATGTTTCTTCGGAGACAGAACATTGGTCATTGATTTCCTTCCCCTAATGGGATGTCTCAAGTACCTATACGCGTCGCCTTTATTTTTCTCATTATCTTCTAATATGATCTTCGCTCTTTTAGCCCACTCGCTTAGGTCAAGACTGATCGAGCTTAGTGCTTTAATTAACGTCCTTTTCCCCAACAATCCGCTTGCATTTTTTTTTTTCAAATGAACCGTATCGTATCCTCGAATACATCTTATTATGTTGAGATCATGGCTACGACATTCTAGACCAACGACTACGTACTCATTTCCATCAAAGGTAACAGCATCCCCTATTCTAATATCTAAGTAGTAGATGTCCTCATCTTTGGTTAGCGATCTTCCTGTTTCGAAATAAACCCAACAGCCATCTTGATTAGTGTCAACTTCCAATAAAATACCCGGATAAAATTTGTAATTCCACGAATACTGACACCATACCGCATTTCCAAAAATTATGTCGTCTTTCGATAAGAAACTATTATCTGCCGTTCTAATACCTTCAGGAAACACGTAAGACTGTTCTTTAGAGTCTTTGCCCGAACCTGTCTCCCCTGTTTGTATGGTAATGCTGCAAGACGGTTCCCTTTTGATAGAAGCAGCATCGAAATCTGAATTTCTTTTGAGGTGTTTTGTCGGTGATGTCTTAGTGCTTCTGTTCTCCTCCTCTTCACCGATCTCTATTGTATCTTTTTGACGTCGCTTTATTGTTCTTCGGTTCTGAATAATCTCCTGTGACTCACTTGGAAATAATTGCATGAGGTTTTTCTGAAGTTCTGAGCTCTGTCCTTTGCTTTCGTGTTCAATCAAAGCTACATCCAAAGACTCTGTGCCACCTTGTTTATCTGAATTGCATTCTTTATTATCATCATGAAGCTGAAGTGAGTTCCCCTTGCTTTTTTTTATCTCCATTAAAGGTTCTTCCTCGACTACCAGCTTTTTTGGAGACGTTTGAAGATCTTGCTGCTCTTCAACTTCAGGCAGTTCCTGGGTTAGTTCAACCTCGCTCATGATTGTACTTTCCTTTTTCGTATCAAGCTCATTTGGGGACATACGTTCTGTTTCATCACTTCCTGAATCAGATATTTGCTTTCCTGAAAGTTGTAAGTATATTCTGTCGGTTATTTCCTTTTGTTCGTTGAAATCAGATGAACCGGCTATGATAATGTCATCTCTGGTAGCTGCATTTGAAGAATTTTGTATATCGTTTGAAAAAACATTGTTTGTCTCTACTTCTCTCTCGTGTATATTAAATGTATCTTTTTCCTTCGGAATAGGTGAAGAATTCGAGGGTTTTGACATCGTATTCTTAGATGGTGAACTAGTCTCAGGAACTTCCAATATGGGTTCAAAATTAATCCGAGAAAGATTAACGGGAGTTTCCAAGGTTGCATTCAAAGCATTTTGTTCAGGAGAATTTATTATTTGGGTTTTTATTTCTTCTGTCTGGCCAGTAGAATGAAAAACAGGTCCCCTCTGAGCAGATATGCCTTGGGAAAGCGATGAAACAATTATCTGTGTCTCTAATTCATTATTTGTTTCGGTATTGAAACTTTTAGATAAGGGTTGCGTATCAATTGAAATACTATCTAAAGGCATTTCCTGTGTTCTTGGATTATTGACTATTTGCGTAGATCTATTGCTATTATTTTCCGTTTTGTCTTTTGAATATCGGAATACCCACTTCTTGGATGGTTCCCGATTGTTTACACTCTCACTGGAATACATTTCTTCTTCCGCATTGTTGCGTGAAGGGGTGCCAGACACAGCACTATTAATATCGATATCTAAATTGTTCACGTCATTCTCTCTACCCGAAACATTCAGATTCTTTTCCAATTCGTTAATCTCCTCTGATTCATTACTTTGTATTATTTGATTGTTCCGTTCTCTGAGATCATCTGATGAATAGTTCTCACTTTTCTTTTTTACTGGATTTTTTTCCTCGATAGCTCCTATGTTATCTTCGTTATTGTTAAAAACCTTGTTTACATTTCTTGTGGTCCAGCCATTCCCGGTAATTTTGTTCTTGTCATAAGAGCTTATCGAATTAGGTGATTCTGCCGATATCATGATTTGAGTTTTTTGAACTCGTTCATCTTGCATTCCTCCACTTTTACTTAATTCGTCTTTATATCTTTTGGGTGTAACAATTCCTTCCAATGCACAGTCATAATTATCAGCAGAACGTTCAGCCACCTGTACAAAAGTGGCATCCGCCTCTGTAACTTCTAATGACGCATTTTCTTCTCCATCATTCTGCTCTCCGTAATAGCAAAACCCAGTATCTGACTTCAACTTTTTGAAGGTTTTCTGTTCCAATGGATCAGTTGGAGTTTGAAAAGTCATTTTTTTTCTTAACATCAGAGGAGTGTCTTCCAGATCGGAGCTTTGATATTTGGTCAAAAGATTTTCTTTACCAGGGGTTCGATTGCTTTTGAAAAAGTTAGCAATTCGGTCAAGGTCAGGAGTCCTTTCATTATGCAATATGTTAGCATTTGGTCGATCATTATCTCCTACTTCAATATTTAACTCATCATCATGTCTTGGACTCTCGTCAAGTAATCCCAGAGATTTTTGAAATATCTCACTTGTATTCATAAACTTGACAGGATTTGGATTTGCTTTGGGACTTCCTTCGATTATGTTTGTGCTATTTACCTTGTTTTCCAACGGATCAACGGGAACATTCATTTCGTTCATGTCGCCATCAGCCAAGGGAGAATGCAGTGCTTCCTTTATAGCGCTTTGGGTGACTCGATCTGGAGAGCTTTTCCATTGAACTAACTGGCCTGACATAGCCCTGATGTTGAAGATTTTCTCACTATGCTCTTTCCTATGGCGTTTCTCTATCTTGCTCACTTCACATTGCTCATCGTTGCAAATATCCACGAACAAAAATCCTCGCGTGTTTAATCAGAACTGCACTGTGAAAATTCAAAGCCGTGCCAGTAATAAGAAAGACACAAGGTTATATAGAGACACATCGAGAAAGTATATTATAGATTAAAAAAATTTTGCCTTATACTTTAGTGCACTTGAAAAAGCAATAAAATTTTATTTCATATGTATCTAACGCTAACAAGGCCGTATATTTATTTAGACCTTATTTTGATGGGGAGCTGCCAACATTTTCTCCAATAAATCAATCTTCCTTTGATAGTCTTCAATAATTCTGTTTTTTTCGTCTATTTCTTTGTGTATTTGATAAGCATTTCCATCGTTTGTATCTGGATTCCCAAGTGTTCTACTTGCACTATTTCTTCTGGTGGAAACATTGCTGACACTTCCCCTCGAGGTTTCGTCGATATAGCTATAGTTTGGAATATCATAGTTGTTTTTCTTCTCAGTTAACACTTTAGCCCTATAATTTTCATACAATACGTTGTTTGTTACATCTTTTAATTCCTGAAGGTGAGAACCTAACAGTATTGCTTTTAAGTATATAAAATCGGAGGTGTTTTGGTCTTCGACCACCAAGCTACCCCATTCGTACGTTCTGATATGCTCAACCCTATTTTCCGAATTTTTATTAAAAGTTTTGCTGCAAACAATGGCAAATGGCGATATTTCCTTGATCTTCGTGTCATTATCGTATTTGGATTTTGCTGAACTGGAATCGATGTCCATATCGTACAGAGCTAATGTTTCGCCTAGGGTGTCACTTTTAAAATCAAAAACACGTATATTGTTCTGAGAGATTTCTTGGCGCACAATGTCTTTGTGTAAATTTAATTCAGTTTCTGTGAGACCATCGGCTTTTGGAATAATGGGAATTAAATTAACTTTATCACAAATCGTTTTCATTAACTCAATATCAAATTTTTTGACTCCTCTTGGAGTACTCTTAAGAAAGTATAAACAAACATGAGGCCTCCCATCAGTTTCTTTTGTGTTTCTCTTTATTCTGACCTCTTCTTTTAAAACATTTGCAAACTGTTGGTCTAAGTAGTTTTTTATAACAACTGAGCTTTGTGAATTGTCGACATTGTCACCGCAGCCTGGAAACAATATGATATCTAATGTTATGGGTACGCCTAGTTCATCGTTCAAATACACTCTTCTGGTGACAAGCTTCAGCCCAGGACTCAAATGGGCTGTTTTATATCCAGGATCTATATCTTCGATGGCGTTTCCATTTTCTAGTGTTACATTATTTGTCACTTTATCATCATCATCATCATAATCCTCATCAGAAAGCGATATATCCTGACCGCACAGATTGTTTAAAAATGTTGATTTGCCGCTGCCTTTTTCTCCAAGTAACAAAATTGACAACTGCAGTCCTTTCTTGTAACCCTTGCGACGTCTTAACTCATCTCTGCTGAGAGTATGTTGTTCAAGAGCTGAGTGATCTTTCATTGGGAACATTTGATTATTTGCTGACTTTATGTACGTATAGTAGCTCTTTTTTTGTATCGATTTATAAAAATGCCTGTTCTTACTTTTCTTATGGGAATGACACAAAATGTAGACGCATGTCTTTTTCAGGCGTCCTTAATATGAGCGATCAAATTTCGCATCAAAAAAACTTTATTGAAGTTAGAATATATGAAAAAAAGCCACGAAATTTCTAAAGGCAACCACAAATTGTCTTATTATTGATAGAATATAAAAATAAGTCATTTATTTATATGTACATCTGTGCAAATGGTAGCGGCGCTCTTTAACTGTTTCTACATACCATGCATGCTTGTCTAAAACCATTTCGAAGTTCCGTTGCTAATTCAGAGAAAACTCTTCCAAGCAAAGTCGGTTTGAGGCGTTTTCTGTTATATATTAAAATCGGTATTAGCGTCAAGCCGTTTGATTACATGATCATTCGTATTCGACCCACTAGGGTTATCCAATTCGATTTTGCGATAGCATATCTTATTACCGTCTGTAACAACCGCCTTTAATTTGCTTCTTTGATGAGGCTTGGATGATTCTATTACTGGGGAAGTGTGACTTCTTTGAAATTTATTTTCATCATTTTTCTCTGTTATTCCTTTACAGTTCGAGCTATTTTCTTTTATAATTAATTGTTCATAATTTGCTATCTTTGTACTGTTGACTCTTTTAATTGCTAGAGGATTAGTTGTTTCACCGTTAAAATCGGGATAATGCCTTTCAATCTCCTCTAAATAACCTCTTGAGACGCTCCTTCTGCCAACTTTCGGTAGTATGTCAGAAGGGGGACTTATGATTTTCCTAAAATCTTCGTCATTAGCACTTAACGAACTGGATAATTTCAATCTTGGATTGTCCTTTTTCTTTGTTTTTAATGGTCTGCTATCTCTAAAAATTAACTTCTCAAAAAGTTCGGCTTTATCCTTGACTTTATTAGATTTTCTCAATCTTGTGATTGAGTCAGACGATTCAGTAGATGTAGGCGTCACCTCTTTATAATCAGGATCTCGTGACTTAGTGAAATCCGTTGTAATATTATTCCAATCATCGTCCAGTAGTTTGGGCGATGAACTTGAAAATACAGAATTTGTTGAACTTCTAGAATAATTAGAAAATGTCGGAGAAGGGATAAAAGGTGGCTTTTTGACTAAGTCTTCTTCAAATGTTGTATTTTTTTCCAATCCGTGGAGAGAATGTATTTCTCCATTATTCTCCTCTATGTATGTATCATCAGAGTCCGCTGAATGGGTCCTAAATGCTTTATCATTGAGTTCGATGAATTGATTCATTCCTTGTAGTATTGCAGTATGAGCGATTTGCTCCCTTGTTATTTCTGTAGGTTCGTTCAAATCCATATTTAAATCTTTCACAGAGCCCTTTTCTTTGCTCTCAACTTCATTTGTTCTATAACTTATTGTCTTTCTAGCCGGATCAATAACGCCTAGTTTATATTTCCGCTGAACATTTCTTAATGATGCGACCAGGGATATGTTGTGACTATTTAAGGTTTTCATTGCCTTTCTATTAAAATTCAAAACATCAAAGACATCAACAAGAACATTTTTTGTCCACCACATATTCCCGTTTGAGCCGATAACAGCATTTCTGTAAACAATGTTCTCATTCGCCAGCATCCTTAGCAAGGTGCAAGTTTTCCCTATGTTTTGTAAATCATTCATATCCAGGTGAGACAATATTCGGAACAATAGGTTTAATGGTAAGTTTGTCAGGGACCTTTCCTCCAGCGGCATCTGTACACTACAAGAAAATAATGTCATCTATGTGGTTGAAGGAACTATAACTAATTCTGGAACAAAAGTGAACTTTCCTTGTGCAGTTTGGCCAATTTGTTTTGATATTTTGTATGAGGATATTTAGCAAGTAGTAACAGAGACTCCTTGGTTATTTGAAAACTTTCCCTTTGTTTAAACTATAGCAAAGTATAACTTTCCTTTTCCTATTTTGTGAAAAAGTAAGTAAATATTGTTAGCTCCTCCCAACTGGTTAAATACTGGGTAGGTGCACAAACGTTTATAGTTTCTAAGAAGACAGCACCAGGAATAATGATAAACAGTTGTTTGGGTCAAAACAAAACGGGTATTGCCAATGCCTTTTAAAATACTTACCCGGCTATAAAATGAATAATAATAGTATATGAAGACTGTGTTGGAAGATGTTATGGTAGAAGCAGAGGCTTCCGCACTGCATTTAGGAAGCATAAAGGCACTTCTGCTATTTCATTAAGAAGATTCGCTATGGTGAGCATGTTCTCATTATTTCTGCTATTAATTGAGCAATCGCCGCTTGTAGCGTCATTGCAACAAAGTCAACGGCATATAGTGGGTGTTCCCTGGGAAAAGCAGCACTTGTATGACTCGAATGAACCAGATTTGACTAAATGGCACTGTTTGAACCACGAAGATATCGTATTGGATATAAGCCAGATAAATGATGGGGTTTGTGATTGTCCTGATGGTTCAGATGAGCCCGGCAGCGCCGCCTGCGTGGAAGATATATTCAAAAGCGTTGCAGAGGGAGGTGGTAAAGTGAATAGGTATTTTTATTGTGATAACAAGGGGTTTATTCCAAGATATATACGAAAATCGGAAGTCGCAGATGGTATTTGTGACTGTTGTGACTGTTCTGACGAGCTACTTTCTGGATATGAGCTCTTTGATGCTGGATCTAATTGTTCTCAGTTAAAGAATGAATTTGACATTATGGCCTCTAAAGAGTTATCAAGTTACCGGGAAGGGAAAGAGGCCCTAGAGGAACTGGAAAGAAAATACGGTACAAAGGAAGAGGCTATCACCCGTGGTAATTGCTTAGAAGAAGATAAGGAAAAGGCTTCTGCCGAGATAAAAGTACTCTCCAACAGGCTCTCAGAAAATCGAGCCAAATTAGAGCAGTTGAGAGGCGAGTACTTTAACCAATTAAGCCATGATCCCATTTTGTATCAATTTGAACAATTAAACAGTACTCGTTTGGGATCGGACATCCTTATATCGTTCACTATGGTTTCAAGAGTAAGTAAAGGTTACCAGGACATATTCAAGATTTTAAGTGATTTATCAGAGGCCTATACTCCCTCGCTAAATGATAAAGTTGTCAATGATAATATTAAAAAATTCAGAAAAGTTAGAAGACGGGCTGAAAAGGCTAAAATTAATGCAGATAGCAAAATTGATGATGAGCAGGCAGATAATCTTTACTTGTACTTTACAGAAGAAGTACCTCAAATTTTTTTGAAAAGAGAATCTGAGAACACGTTGAGGTACGTCATAGGAAAATCCAATTTTGTTCAAGCGCTAGTGGAGGGTAAAATTAACTATACCAACGATATCTTGGAGTATATCAGAGAATTCCGTTTGATTATGGATGATATTTCTCAGAATTACAATGTCAACTTTCAAGATGCAGGGGTCAAAAGTGCTGTCGATTCGTATAAAAACTACCTAGGTGAATACGGCGAACTGGCTGAATTAGAACCAGCTCACCCGTCAGAGAGCCTTTTGAGATCGTTGAGCGAAGTAACATCATTTGTGAACGAGAATGCACCAAAGGTATTGCCACCGGACGCTGTTGAGTCAGAACAAGATACGAACAGCGATCATATCGGTACTTCTGGAGATTTGCGCAATAAACTCAAAGAGATTCTATCTAAGCTGAATATTTTTTCATCTAGAAAAGATTTGGTCTCATTAGAGAAGAGATTCCGCTCTTGTGAAAGTCAAGTCAGTCTCCTGGAGAATGAATTAAAGCAAAAAATGGACTATAAGAAATTATTAGATGAAACTGAAGATGAAGGAACTAATTCTACTGCAGGAAATCTGACTGAGCTTTTAGAACTAATGGGATCACAATCCTATTGTCTTGACGACATACTGGACAACTATGTGTACACTATATGCTTTCAACGTCCAATGACCGAAGGTGTCATATATCAAGCTGAGGATAACGTTGACGGTAAAAAAGTTTTGATCGGTCGTTTTAAGACATCAGGTTTTAATGTTGACTTAAACATGGAAAAATACGCAGAACATTTAAAGGCCACATATGATGAGAAGAGTGATTTGATTTCAAACTTAGCAGCTATACAGGACGATGACGGTAACATGCAACATTACGTATTCGGGAACTTAAACGAACTGAATAATGGTCTGGTACTAGAATACGAAAATGGAGACCAGTGCTGGAATGGTCCGCGCAGATCGGCTACTGTATTTGTTCGGTGCAGCGACAAATTCAAGATTCGGAGTGTACATGAAGCGACTAAGTGCAACTACATCTTTGATGTCGTTGGTCCTCTAGGCTGCAACAAGACTTTCGAATACGAGCCCCCTAAGTTCAATTTAAGTGAATGACTGGAAAAAGAGTAGTTAGGCTTTTTTAGTAAGTAAACAACTAGGAAGGCCGATGCTGTGCCGTGATACTCTTTTCCGCAACAAAAGCAATATTTCCCTCGGCCAAAACGCGAAAAGACGATAAATAAGTATATCGTTCCAAATACTGATAGTTCTGTACGACCTGTTGGAATAACGCGAAAAGAAGGGTACGGCGTAATCACCCCACACGGCTTGTATTTTTTTCGGAGAACTAAGTCATAGACGTAATGCTAATTTTTCCGTCTAGCCGATGTTTATGCGGCTTTTATTTTTTTTTTTTTTTTTTTTCTCATCTTTGTTCTTCCGGTTTCCAAGATGTCTCACAGATTATTACAGTGAATTCCAAAATCATGTTTACTACTGGAATTTGTATGCATATGTTTTGGCAATCTTAAGCCTACGGATTTTAAATGTGATGGATATAACGAACAGTGTTTACTGGAGACTCACTTCTCTGGGCTTGAGTTTACGATGTATAGTCATATAAAAATGAAGAAATTTCTTGAGTGACAATTGCCGCCGTACTTCGTATTGTCTTTTCTTGACAGTGAGGGCGTATAAGATACGTCGTACATACATAGAGACTCATTTAGTGATGCTTGAATCGAGCAGTGATAAGATAAAGTTTGCGCCTATTAAAGAGGTAGATTACAAAAAACCGGTAAGTAAGAGTAAGAACTATACTCTTATTAATGACATCCAACCATTGGAGTGGTATTGTCACAATGATAGTGAAACGGGCTACCAACACACCATAAGTAACAAGACAGATGGTGGTAGAGGTTTATTCAGAGTGATGAAAAAATCGATGGAGACCAGAGTCGAGACCCAAACGTTATATTTCACAGATTTGCATACAGGCTTGTGTGGATTTGTTCAATTACTGTATTCTACGGTTATGGGTGGTATCTATAAAGGCTTCCAATTGAATTTCAAGGTTTTTGGCTCAGAAAGTAATAATACTGACTACGACGTTTGGGAAAGTTTTAAATTGGATGACATAGCTGAATTTCAACCATTAAAGTTTGTCTCTAGAAATGTTATTTTTGAATTTTTGAGCAACAAAAATGAAAAATTAGGTTCCATTGGCCAGTTATCTATCAAATGTGATTTACCAACATGTAACAATACAATTCAAAATTTGAAAATCGATTTGTTGGTGGATTTGTTTCAAGGTTTTAAGATGAACCCCAACGGTTGCAATTATTATTTTGACAAACAAATCTCGACGAGTGACGAATTCGTTTCCTCAGACAAAATGATCAGACATGTTTTTGTGCCCAGAGGTAAATGTAATGGTAACATTTCCTACGATAAAAAACTCAATAGTGGGGACTTTCAAAATAAAAATATTTCATTAACTGATGTTCCTGTCGTTTATCTGGACGCTGTTCAAGGTCTTTTGCCGAATAAAGCAGCCAGTAAATGGAATTTCCTATGTTTTCAGAGCGAAAACTACTCTGTTTTAGCAATTGAATTCACTACTCCTCGAGATCATGATAACGTCACCGTAACAGTTTGGTCAATTACTGAAAAAAACAAACTGATATCTATTGGTTCTTCTGTGCAGAGCCCAAAACGTCATGTTAGGTTCCGTGCTACGAGTACAGATAAGGAAAGCGGCTGGGTATATCCAACCTCTATCAAGTTCCCCGGTGGATTTTCAGAACACGACTTGAGGCTGGTTAATCGATACGACGTTCTCGGTGAGTTACCAAGCATGGTCAGGTCGTTAGCTCAGAAAATTGTGAGCATCAAACCTTTCATTTATCAATACTGTCAACCTTCTAAATATAAGCACGAGAAAGGTATTTCTATCGTTGAGAGCACCTTCATTAGTTGAACAAAAGCGTGAACACTTCCACATGAAATTCGTTTTTTGTCCTTTTTTTTCTCTTCTTTTTCTCTCCTGTTTCTTCTACCAACTTTACCTAATAATTAATGTGTAATCGAATTTTTTTACATAATCACTACCTAATAACTAATTTATCATCACTTTTTTTTTTTCATTTTGAGGCCACACTTTCCCCCATGGACTATTGCATCATTGCGCCATGCTTCTTACTTGCGTAAGCCATAGAACGGAAATATCATGTTCCCCTTGCCGCATGCATATTGAAAACATCACGGGAACGAGAAGAATGGCATTTTCGAAATAAAAAGAAATCATATTTCAAATGTTGGGGAGAGAAAGCAAAGGGGAATCAATAATCATTAAGGGAAGTCGATGAAAGTTTCCTTTTCCGAACTCTACCTCGCCTTATATAAAACCTTGGTCTAAACGGATAAACCGAGATGTAGTTGAGTTTGTGAATCCAGTTCTTGTCCTTCTTCCTCTTTCAAAAAGTGAAGCAATCAGTTGAGAGTGTAGCTATAGAGGTGTGTACTCTAGAAATCAGACTTTCATAGCAAGCAGACTTTTTTTTTGTTGAATCTTACTAGCGGATTTTTTAGAGTTTTCTTCTTCTGACTAATCTGTCAATGGTTCCAGTAAGATTAATGAGTCAAAAGCCCTCTATAATTGTATCGAGAAATTTCTTAAAAGAAGGAATATAATTATTGCAGTCACTAGAAAGTTATAAGAAGGTTACCATTTAACTGAACAGCAGCGGTAGAGTACGGAATAAAAAAGTCTTTTAAAATGTTGCTTAGTGCGCCTGTTAACAGTACCGTGCGGCGCAAGCCACACAATCCAAATAAAAAAAAGCCAAAAGAGACAGGTACAGCTGCTTCCTTTTCGTCGTCCTCTTCAACTGTCGTCCTTTCATCCAATAATGATGGCAGCTTTGATGCTCTTTGGGACCCCTCTATAAGTAAGGCCTCGGATTTTGAGAGTAGCTATATTAGTGCTAAACGATTAAAACCAGAAAGTAGTAATAGACGGAAAAAAAAAAATTCTTATAAATATTCTAGGGAGGAAAACACCAACGAGGTAGAGGAAAAGACGTCTCTTGGCAGCAGCTCTAAGACAGAAGCAGATAATATATTTAATGACCAGCTCACGTCAGCTGGCCATACTACATATGTCAGTAATAAGCGCGATGTAAACTTCGGGGCGAATTCGGCTGTAGTACTGCTCGGTTTGCCAACAAGTAAAAGTGAATCTCACCGACAATACCACAGTCCTTCGGCTTCAACAACTAATGAAGATGAAGAGGACATTGGTGTTGATATTTTAGTAGACAACCACATCGATAGTTGCGAAACAGTATCGATAAATAATAATAGAGGTATTACACACCAATATCCAGAAACGGAATCAGATGTCGACTTTGATGAGGCCGTGATATTGACACCAATGGATGGTACGGATAAGGGAGCGAAGAATCCAAGACCACTCGAAAAAAAATATAGTAGCAGTTGTTTTGAGGACCGTACGCCCCTTAACTTGGATGATGGTCATTTCAGTGAATGCAATCATTTTTCTACATTAGATGTGTCTAGCTTTTTTCATCTCAACGAGCATGTGCATAAAATCGACGAAGTAGAGCTCGATGGACCTGATCGCACCTTTAGTCTAGACAACGTCGCTATTAATACAAGGAAAAAGGATATTGATTGCCTCTATAATAGTTCAAGAGAAGACTTATCCAACCTCACATGTTCTTCGGAAGGCCCAAGGAATGATAGTTATGATAGTGATTACAACATTGAGGAGATCACTTATAGAGATGATGAATCAACAGATGAAGACGAGAGCTTACCAACCCCAGATCGAAAAAGGAAGAAAATTGGCCATAAAGCTTGCGAAATATTGGATTCTAAAAGAATTGGAATAAAAGTACCAAAGTTATACGTTTGGTCTTTAAGTGATAAACCGTTTAGTGTTATCGATGGGTTGTGCACAAAATCGCTGTACCCATTGAGTGATGACATAAATACTCCTGAAAGTTTGAGCTCATGCTCAAGCTCAGTAAGTTCACGGGAAAATCAAAAAGGAGATGCAACATTTGATAATGATGCTATGATAGCCGACCTTCTAAACATAGGCGGACTCGAAGTAGAGAAGGCATCCAATGGCCATATTGAGCTCATAGGCGAGTGATTATTTGATATTCCAGAAGAATCATTATCGTCTTTTAAAGGAAAATATGATCGTTTGCGAAAAAATAGAAGCACTTTACTACTTGAATTGTCATAGAATAGTAGGAAAACCTACTTAGTCAGCGAAGATCAACTTGGAATATCGTATGATGAGATGGAGAAAAATTTAGGGGCCGAAATGGATGGATCCACTTGAGAGAGGATCAAGGAATACTGAAGTGCAGCTGACGATCCAGTCAGCGACATCTGTCTTTTTTTAATTACTATTGCTGTGTACTTATAGAGTCGGTGGCATTTATTTTATTTTTAGTATTTTTTTATACGTGCGTATTCTATTGTTCATTTTTTTACCAATTTTTTTTTTATTTTTATATTTTGTTTCTTGCGTGGAGTTTTTACAGGAAGTTAATCACAACAGAGGGTTCAATCTCCAAGGCATAAAATAAACAAAAATTGTAATAGTTAGCAACTGCAATACGAATTAAAATTTGAGGAAAAATCTAGTATTGTTCACACGAGCCAATGCTCTGAAGTTTCGAAAGCTAATAAATATCATGTGGAAACTTTTCTGAGTCATTAATAAGCAACACTATTTATTCTTCTTATAATTAGTCTTACAAGTAAACTGCCTTGCCGCATAAGCGCATTCCCTCTATGAGACCATTTGTAATTTCGAGAACACAATTTTACAACCGAGTAAATATCTTATAATCATTAAAATTATTAAACTATTATACAATTTTTTTTACTTTACTTTAATTTTTATATACCCATATAAATAATAATATTAATTATAACCAAAGGAAGTGATTTCATTATGCTTGAGTAGAGGAAGAGTACTTGGTAACAGCTCTAGTACCTTCAGAGACAGCATGCTTAGCCAATTCACCTGGTAAGATCAATCTAACAGCGGTTTGAATTTCTCTAGCAGAGATAGTAGACTTCTTGTTATACGCAGCCAATTTAGAAGCTTCAGTAGCGATTCTTTCAAAGATATCGTTAACGAAAGAGTTCAAGATAGACATGGACTTTTGGGAAATACCAGTGTCAGGGTGAGTTTGCTTCAAAACTTTGTAAATGTAAGAAGAGTATGTTTCCTTTCTAGCCTTGCTTCTCTTCTTACCATCAGTGGAAGTGGAAGTCTTTTTAGCGGCTGGTTTCTTTTCAGCTGGGGCTTTGGAGGCTGGTTTCTTTTCGGCTTTAGCAGACATTGTATGTGTGTATGGTTTATTTGTGGTTTGACTTGTCTATATAGGATAAATTTAATATAACAATAATCGAAAATGCGGAAAGAGAAACGTCTTTAATAAATCTAACCATCTGAGATGATCAAATCATGTTGTTTATATACATCAAGAAAACAGAGATGCCCCTTTCTTACCAATCGTTACAAGATAACCGACCAAGGTAGTATTTGCCACTACTAAGGCCAATTCTCTTGATTTTAAATTCATCGTTCTCATTTTTTCGCGGAAGAAAGGGTGCAACGCGCGAAAAAGTGAGAACAGCCTTCCCTTTCGGGCGACATTGAGCGTCTAACCATAGTTAACGACCCAACCGCGTTTTCTTCAAATTTGAACTCGCCGAGCTCACAAATAATTCATTAGCGCTGTTCCAAAATTTTCGCCTCACTGTGCGAAGCTATTGGAATGGAGTGTATTTGGTGGCTCAAAAAAAGAGCACAATAGTTAACTCGTCGTTGTTGAAGAAACGCCCGTAGAGATATGTGGTTTCTCATGCTGTTATTTGTTATTGCCCACTTTGTTGATTTCAAAATCTTTTCTCACCCCCTTCCCCGTTCACGAAGCCAGCCAGTGGATCGTAAATACTAGCAATAAGTCTTGACCTAAAAAATATATAAATAAGACACCTAATCTGCTTGTAGATTTTCTGGTCTTGTTGAACCATCATCTATTTACTTCCAATCTGTACTTCTCTTCTTGATACTACATCGTCATACGGATTTGGTTATTTCTCAGTGAATAAACAACTTCAAAACAAACAAATTTCATACATATAAAATATAAAATGTCCGGTGGTAAAGGTGGTAAAGCTGGTTCAGCTGCTAAAGCTTCTCAATCT
>OBMA010000604.1_pt1 | contig 21466 bp, 25 predicted proteins | sample 1539141 | NCBI WGS metagenome assembly OBMA01 (sample SAMEA3991484, study PRJEB22521) | metagenome | biome: anthropogenic terrestrial biome; feature: sewage plant; material: raw primary sludge | place: Sweden | collected 2012-09-26
CTGACTCTTCTGGTCCACTTGAATTCGTTGTCGAAATCATTTCTAAAAAATAAGGACTGATGTATTTCAAATCAAAACTAAAAAATCTCCTAGCAAGGCTGAATTGCTAGGAGATTTTTTGTTCGCATCACTTACTTTCAACAAGCAGGTAACATTTTATGATCTTATTTTCTTTCAATAAAACTGATTTCTTTTTAGTAGTTGGGATGACAAGAATTTCTGAATTTTTTAATTTATCAACTATTCGTATTAAAGCCACTCCTAAACAAATCCCTGCCAACAAATAATGATAGAGCTTTAAAATCAGAGGATGCAGAAATTGGATTATCCTCTTTTTTGTTTATGCCATTAACAACCTTATCTGCGGTATAAGCTTCTATAAATATGACGACTATCAAAAATACAATCTTCCAAAAATCTGATGGATAGTTGATATGTCTGGATATAAAAACAGTTATCAAAATGATTATTAGCAGAATAACTGCTTTGCTAACAGGTGTTTTTCCATGATATTTTCCCGTTCTACTGTCTTCCGTAGTGCGTTACAGTACGACAGAAGAAGTTATAATCAAACCATCAACCAGAGCTATTTTTTAGAGATATCCTTAAATATTATTCCAACCTTTTAACCTGTTTCATACTACCCGCAAAGTATGCTAGACATACAACGCATAAAGAAATGCAGCATTCCCACCAAGTCCATTTGCAAAATACAGTGAGCCCCAATATGATGAAAAGACAAATAGCCAGTATAGCATCTTTAGGTCCAATTGGTAAATTTGTGTACATAATCTTTTATCCTCTATACCCACCAGGATTAGCTATTCCGCCAATTCCACCTGCAATACCATTAACTAAGTTATGACCAATAGCAGTAGCAGTCTGTCCCCAATTGACCCAACAATGATTTTTATCGCAATTTAAACCATTCCCACCAGGAATGACTCTTCTTAATTGAATAAGGTAGTTGCTATCGTATTGAACAGCATTTTCTTCTTCAATGTCTGTTAATGTTATTTGTACTTGAGTATTGTTGGAGATAACATCATCGGCATGTACATCTGTTCCTGTGTAAAGAAAAACCCCCAACGTCATAACAAGAGCTACAGCTAAGTAAATAAACTTAGAATACTTTAAATTTTGAGTTTCCATAAACGAATAATACCTTCTTATATTTACAATTAGTACAGTTAGCTACTGCCAAAGCCCAAGTGTTAAACTTGAAATGTATACTGTGGATTAGTACTTACCTCTAATCGCCTAGACGATTTCGGAAAGACTCTAACTACAGCTTTTTGTTAAATTGGTAATCAGTTTGATAACGCTCAGACGTTTTATATCGAATAAGAATACAAGACAAAAAGCGAGTGGGTCTAACAACAGCTACACAATCAAAAGAGATATGGAGACTATCATTATGACACTTTACGTTGGGATTGACGTTGCTAAAAACAAACATGACTTAGCTATCTTGGGAGAACGTGGTGAAATTATAACCTGATACCTCCAATTCGTAACTCGTATCAAAGATTCGAAGCCTTGAAAGAACATTTAGAGCAACTCAATCAACCAACACCTAACATTCGTATCGCTTGAAATCTTACTTTATTCTTGACTTTTAATATAGTTTGTCTTTACTTTTCTTACTAATTACATAAAATGCCACTCATAAGCTCTCACTTACTGCAATAGATTCGAAACAAAAACTAGTTATTTTTAAAAATTTTTCTTGTTCCTCATATAAGTATAAGTCGTTCGAACTAACTTACAAAATCAATTTTATCATACCAAAAACACTAAATTTAAAAAGTTGTGAATCTGCAACACTTTAGTTCCAAGTGTTGCGAATTCACAACTTCGCTCTAATATTTTAAAGAGAAAGAACGAGAAAACTATGCTACATTTTCCTTAGTGTATCACATTTCTCTAGTCAGTTGATCATTACGAATTAATTAGCAATATTTTTCAATCTCCATGGCAAATCGATTAGCCATGCCAGTTGCACCTAATTTTTTCAACATGTCAATATCACTCTGAACTTCTTTCAAAAGCTCAGAGTTTTTTTCTTTTTTATATTGCGCAAATTTCTTAAAAATATGTAGCGAAATTTTTTCCTCGATATCCCATTCTGTTAATAGCTTATTAATTTCTTTTTCAATTCGCTCAGCTCGTATGTAATAGCCTTTAAAAATCAGATAAACATAGAGATTTATCGCTGTTTTTTTTACAATTTTTCCATTGAAAGCAATGATCTGAGATAATTCCTGGCTTGCTAACATATCTTGTCCTAAATCATAAATTTCGTCATCATCTAAAATCTCTAAGCATCTACCCAAAATTTTGACTTCGAAAAATGTCCATTGCGGTATGCTTAATAAATATTTTTCGAGAAATTTTTTCTCAGCAGTTGTTATCAAATTCTCCTGAGATATATCAAGTATGGCTGATTTAGCTAGGATATTGAAGATTTTTTCCATTTTCAATCTAGCGTTTGGCTTTATCAAAGTTTTTAAGCCCTCTATATCGCCTACCATGACATATGCTCTTATCTTTTTATTAAATACACAATATTGGCTTGGCTCTATTGACATCAAAGCAACAAATTCACTTGCGGTCATATTAAGCCCATTTATCGCTGCTAAAAATCTGTCAGCTGAAAGCATATTTTCCCCACTTTCAAAACGAGATAACTGCGATTTATCAAGATAACTACTAGACATTGCAACATCAGAAAGCGTATAGCCTCGTTTTTCTCGAACTTGCTTATAATATGCGCCAATTTCTTGTGTTTCTAACACCTTTTTTGACATCTTTTCCCTACCTTTATAAGTTCAACAGTGTGTAAAAGCAAATAAAATAACAATTAAAAACATTTCCCCCTTTAAATTATACTGTTTTTAGAGCTTGTTATCAATTATGTTTTAACGATATAAAAAAACACTGAAAGAAAGTTCATCTCAGTGTTCTTTAAAATATTTCAATCATAAAAGATAAACAATGCTACACGAAGCCTTCGTCAGAAGAAATGAATGAAAATACCAGCAATCGAAAAGTAGATAAAGACACTGGTTAAATCTGACATGGTTGAGATGAATGGGCCAGAAGCAACAGCAGGGTCAAAGCCTAACCGGTCCATAGCAACTGGGATCAAAGACCCTGCTAGATTCGCCACTGTAATGGCACAGAACATGGCGACACCAACTGCGAGACCCAGGATCATATTGCCTTTCCACAGACTGACCACGATAAAAATAGTCAAGCCAGTCACTGCACCGGTCACCAAACCAGTTGCAATTTCAGCCAAAATCAAGCCAAAGAAAGATCGATTTTCTTCATCATTGAGTGAAATTCTACGGACAGATACCGCAAGGGACTGCGTCCCAGCATTTCCGGCTGTTCCGGTAATCAGACTTATAAAGATTGCCAGAACAGAGGCTTTACTCACCAGACCGTCAAAATGGTCAATCAAACTCGCTGTTCCCATTCCCAAAAAGAGGAGGGCAACAAGCCAAGGCAGCCGTTTAGCTGCTGACTGGATTGGATTTTGGTTGACATTATCGGTGTTAACGCCGGCCAGACCCGAGTAATCACTTTGTGCTTCATCATCGATTACGTCGATGATATCATCGACGGTAACAATCCCTAACATGATATTATCATGACTAACGACTGGTAGTGCAAGCAAGTCATAGTCCCTAAAGTAACGGGCAACCCGCTCTTGTGGCTCATCAACATCAACCTTGATGATATGCTCATTCACGATATCCGAAATCAGTGTGTCATCATGAGAAATCAAAAGGCTACGCAGAGAAATCACACCTAAAAGTTGTTTGTCGTTATCCAACACGTAGACATAGTAAATTGTTTCGGCATCTTCGGCTGTGGCTTTGATGACCGTCATCGCTGAACTAACGGTTTGATTGGCGACAACAGAGACGAATTCCGTTGTCATCAAGGAACCAGCTGTTTCCTCATCATAATGCATGAGGTTTCGAATCTCGGTCACATTTTCAGGCGCCATCTGTGAGAAGATAGCTCTACGTTCGCGTTTGTTTAGATTCGTTAAGATATCGGCAGCATTATCTGATGACATCTCATCAAACATGGCTGAGAGATATTCCGGTGAAATTTCTTTGAGGTAAGGTTTTATATCGACCGCATCAAAATCAATATTCTCAAAAATCTCTGACAATTCCTGAGGTGATAAGATGCTATAAAGCTCTAAACGCTCTTCATCTGTAAAGTCCAGATAAAATTGCGTTTGATCGTAGATATGGTGATCCAGAAAAGCTTCTCGAAATTCTCTAATTGCATTATGGTCTAGGAGTTCCTGCAAATTTTCGAAAACATCTTGTGTTGTCACATCTTCATTATTCATTTGGTTTAAGGACTCCTTTCTACGATTTTCACTTTCTGTGAAATCTTAACCTTGACCTCCTCTAGCGCTCCGACCAAGCGAGGTCATTTGTGAACTTTGATTCGCTCAAAGTCTTTCCTATTCGTTATTTGAGATACAGTTAGACAAAATAAAACTGTACACCAACCATAAGTTGATGTACAGCTGTTACTTACTGTGTACATTGGCCTATCGTTGAACTTTAGCACTATACGGCGTAAGAAAAATTCTAGCTACATTGACCTTGACCTTGACGATCACGTCTGTTTAACCTGCTTGGCGTCTCTCGACATTTCGCGGCTGTAGCATATTTCCAGTATAGGAGCCTCATCTAACAATGATTATCTAAGTCATTATCACTTTGCAACGCTATTATAACGTAAAGCGCTACTCATGTAAACCCTTAAGCTTAATTTTTCACGCATTTTCTAAAAGCGCCTGCATATCCTGTGGCAAAGGAGATTCTAGCATGATTTCCTGCTCTGTAATTGGATGTTTGAAGCTTAGAAAATGGCAATGTAAGGCTTGACGTGAGATTTTCTCGCGTTTACCACCATATAAGTCATCTCCTAATAAAGGAGCTCCTAAATGAGCAAAGTGGACTCTAATCTGGTGCGTTCGACCTGTATGGAGTTGAATATCCACTAAAGTAAAGTGCGCCTGAGTTTTAACAATCTCATAAGATGTATGCGCAAATTTAGCCGTTGGATGTTCTGCATCTACGACTGCACGTTCAATAATCGACCCGTCTTTACGACCAATTGGCACCTGAATTTCAGCGGACTGTTTGAGTTGATCTGATGTGTGGACTAGGGCAAAATACCGTTTGGTCACCCTATTTTTTTGCAACATCTTATCCAATAAACTATGGGCATAGCCGTGCTTTGCAAAGAGCATGAGTCCTGACGTATCTTTGTCTAACCTCGTAACCACATGGACTTTTTGATTCTCATAGTCTTGTGCTTTTAAATAGCCCGCCACATAATTACTCATGGTGCTATCTGGATAATTCACCCCAGTGACACTGGCAATGCCTGCTGGCTTATCTAGCACGAGCAAATGGTCATCTTCATAGATAATGGCTAAAGGCATCTCTTGCTGCTTCAAGGTCACTGTGGCTGTTTCTGACGGGATCAAAATCGTCACTTGATCTCCCTCAGACACGCGATGAATGGCATTTTGTTTACTACCATTGACTAGTAAATCACCACCATCAAACTTTATCTTAGCCAGCAAATTTTTCGAAATGCCGTGTTGCTTGAGCAGGGTTTTTAATAAGATACCATCTTGCGTTTTCGTCGCCATAAAATCGAATCTCATTTGACCTCACCGATGAAGGAATTTTTGACGCGGTGCCAAAAGCCTGTATGACCACCATTGACAAAGGAAATCACGCCACCGTCAAGACTATAAGTCACAGAAGCGATTTGATCATAAAAATATTCAAGCTGATCCACCGTTAATAAATAATCATCAGCATTTTCCAGTTCAATCGTGACTGTATCTTTTTCAGCAATAATCATCGGTGCGCCGAGTGTTCGATAGACAAGATTATTCAAGGACGCAACTTCGGTCACTTGGAAGGCGTGCACACGTGGATGCATGACTGCTCCCCCTATTGATTTATTATAAGCAGTCGAACCTGTCGGTGTTGAGACCGAAAGACCATCCCCACGGAATTTTTCAAATAGAAAATCTGAAATCTTGACATCAGCGACTAAGGTTTTCGATGCGCGTTTAATAACGGACTCGTTCAAAGCTAAATGTGTCTTAATGCGACCATCTGTAAAATGGATTTGCACCTTCAAGAGCTGATATTTAAAGGCTTCATCAGGTTTCTCATTCTGAATTGCTTCAACAACCTGTTCCAATTCATGCTCTTGAAAATCAGCATAGAAACCCAAATGCCCCGTATGAACCCCAATAAATCTGACAGTCTCTAACTGTGTCTCATAATAATGGAGGGCAGCAAGTAAAGTGCCATCACCACCGACAGAGATAATGATCTCTGGATTTTCTTCATCGAAAACAAAACCAGCCTCTAAGCACAGAGCTTCTAAAGCTGATACAATGGCCTGGGTTTTCTTATAGGTATTTTTAACAATCCAAATCTTTTTACCAGTTGTGTTCTTCATCAAAATCATCCCGATTTTCTACACCATCATCAACTTTATGCCGTGATGGATTAAACAAAAGTTGAGCTTCTTGAATTTCTTCACGAATAGTGCTCATTTCTTCATCCAAGGCATAGGCAATTTTAGCCGTGACAGCCAAACGTTTCCGTAGTTCATCAGGAAAAGCACCCTGATACTTATAATTGAGCGAATGTTCAATCGTCGCCCAAAAATTCATAGCCAAGGTCCGAATCTGAATTTCTGCCAAGATATTTTTTCTGCCATCAACCATCTCAACTGGATACTCAATAATCACATGATAACTGCGATAGCCAGATTCCTTTTGATGATTGATATAATCCCGTTCCTGAACTATTTTAAAATCCTTGCGTTGACGAAGTAAGTTCAAAACTTCTTCCACGTCTTCAACAAACTGAACCATCACGCGCACACCGGCAATATCCTGCATTTCTGCGATATTTTCAGGCGTAAATCCACGCAAGCGTGCCTTGTTTTTGATCGATTCGGCAGGTTTTACACGACCTGTCACAAACTCAATCGGCGAATGGCGATTTTGCTTTTGATATTGTTTACGCGCACCGCGTAGCTTGATTTTCAGCTCCCCGACCGCTTGAATGTAAGGATCAAGAAAAGCTTCCCAATTAAATTTATCTGTCATAATATAGTCTGGATAGCGCATTTTTACTGGGTACCGCTTGAGGTCTATCCGTTTTTTGTCAAGCAGTATTAAGCGAGTGTTTCTGACTCGTCGTATCAGCTCAACAGACGTTACAGCCTATTTCTTAACCAATACCACGAATAACTAGCCCTCAAAGTACCTTGAGCATCACCGGCAGTAAAACTTTGCTATCTCTCCTTTTTCAGTACAATAAAATCAATAATTACTACTTATTTTACCATAAAATAAATACAAGCGCCAATGTCTGTAATCGCATCAGATTAATACATCATAGCTAATTGATAGGCTAATGTAGACCTAAATTCTCAAAAAAGCTATGCCTGTCATCGCTTTATTCTATCGAACATCTCAGTTACTAATGCTTAATTTTTATCAATATTTAATTATTTTTATTTTAATATATGTTATTTTCTGTCATTTTATGCTAAAATATAAGTGAAAATAAGTCATTGCTATATCATCTACATAAGAAGTCGGTAAAGGAGGCAATCATGATCCCTAATTATGTTGTTTTAGAAGTCGTCTTGGATGAACGATTTGTCGGAAAAGGTTCTAAAAATCTACCTGAACTTGAAGTTATCATCAATGAACAGTGTTCTAAAGGCTACCGTTTACACACAATTACCTCTGCAAATGGTGGCAGTAAAGGACTTAGTCTTGGAGGGCGCTTAATGGTAACACTAGTATTTGAGAGCATCTAAATGCAAATTGAGATTAAAGTCAGCAATCGTTTGCTGGCTTTAATTTTTACGACTAGCACAATGCACCATTTTACATGATACAAACTGTGACGGGAGTTGACAAAAAAGCTAACAAATTTTAAAATAGCTCTAAACCGTTATTTAACAGGGCTTTTTTAAAAAACAGCAAATTTGACTATAAAAATGAGGATTTCCTATGCAAACCAATCTTGAAATTGAATATAAAACCCTACTCAGCCTGTCTGAATTTGATCAACTAGGTAAACGGTTTAGCCACGTTGCACCTGTTCGTCAAACCAATCATTACTTTGATACACCAGATCTTAAACTCCGGGCTAATAAGCTATCCTTACGCATCCGAACTTTTGATGATGCCGCTGAAATGACACTCAAAATCCCACAAAAGGTGGGGAATTTAGAACATAACATTGCCTTAACTTCCGAAGAAGCCAATGCTATTCTGGCGACGAAAACACTTCCACAAAATTGTATCAATATTCAAAATATCCTTGAACTTTTAAAAGGCTATGCAATTGATCTTTCTGCTGTTCGTGTCCTTGGCTCCTTGACGACAACGCGTCGAGAATACGAAACCTCTATTGGCCTCATGGCACTGGATAAAAATGAGTATTCTGGTAGATTGGACTATGAACTAGAATTAGAGGTAGCTGATGCACGTAGCGGTGAAAAGAACTTCAATTATTTCCTAAAAGATAATCAGATTGAATACCGTTATGCGCGTAGCAAAGTGGTCAGATTCCTAGAATCTATCGGAAAAATGCCTTAATTTTTTAAATAACACCTTCATGCTATATTTTCACCCTTAAAACTTTTAATAACAAGGTGGTAAACGTTCTCACTATTCTTTTCTATACCTAATCGCTTTAGTTTTTTTCATTATTTTGGTAAAATAATAGTAAAGAACACATCGAAAAAACTTTTTATTTCCATCGCTTTGACACGCTATATCAATGATTAAGACAAGTTCATCCTTCTTATCGAAAAACTAGCTTAAACAATTTATTGGAATTTTATTCTTTTTCAGATGACAGACTATTAAGAAATTCAGGTATGATCATGACTAGTGAAATCCAACACTACTTTACGCTTTTTAATGATGACTTCAGCTATTTTGATACCGAAGTACACGACTGGTTCTTAAATCCAGTCGTAACACCTACAGCTGTGAAAGATATTCGAGAAGCTTACCAACTGACCAAAGATGTAACAACATATAACGCCGTCCTTGATCGGGTTTATAAGGCTACCTTAGATTTTATGACTGTCAGTTTTGCAGGCCGTCATACAGGTCGCCGTTTTCTACTAGCACTTCAAGATGAAATGGTGGGTAAAACACCGCTTGACTATAATAATCAAGTCCTTATTAGCATCCTCCACAAACTCAACTTTAATGTCTCTGACTTTGTTAAACATTTTCCCTTTGCTCGAGCAAGTTTGATTCGCAGCCAGCGTAATTTCCACTTGGAAGGAACGAAAACACTACCAGTAACATTCATTTATTTAAAAGATGACGCCATCAAAATCGATGACTTTCCTCAAAGTCAAATCTTTACTTATTTAGATCAAAAAGCAGTTGAACTTTAAAGTTCAACTGCTTTTTTTGCTTCTTGGTTTTTAGCTTCTTGAATAGTTTCTTGGAAAGCACTTGAGAAATCCATGTCCAGGTGATCAAATTCTGATACCTTAACAGCTTTAACAAAATGCAAATCCATCAACTTTGGTACAACAGTCTCTAATGTTGCCGTGTCCACATATAGGAGTGCATAGCGTGCTTTTTTACTACTGTAACCCAAATCGCCAAATCGGCTCAACTGGCGCACATATTTATAACTACTATAAAAAACATAAATCGCCGTCCGACCCACAATATCAAGTGACGGAATTGCCGTTTTTTCAAGTTCAGTGATGATGTTTGCCATGGTGACCTCCTTTCTTTAGGGGAACATTTTCATCGACAACAATCGCGTCGGAAATCACACCCGAAATGGCCTTAGCTAACTCCGAAAGCACCGACTGCACATCATTTTCCGCGATTTTAAGCTGGTAAATGGTGTCAGTCATCAAGATTTCCTGCTGCAAAACACGAATTTCGGGCCGATAGGTGATATAGGCTCTATTTTCCTCTAAGGTCTGTAATTTTTGCTGTAGCTCAGCATCTGATTCAAAGGCTAACTTTCGGGCCTTAAAATCAGTAACAACAGCTAAGGACATGAAAGCAGCTGCCACCTGATCTGCCAAGTCATCTAATTCAATTATTTTTTCATCAATTATCAACATTAGTTTTATTATATCAAAAATTAAGGCTTCTGACCAACCATCAAAAAACCTAAGCTGTTAGGCTCAGGCTTCTTTCATGTTTTTTATTTTAAGTCGTTACGGTTCATGATTTCATCAATGAAGCCATATTCTAAAGTTTCTTCTGCTGACATCCAGCGATCACGTTCCGCATCTTTATGGACTTTATTGACCGTTTGACCAGAGTTATCTGCCAAGATTTTTTCCAATGTTTTACGCGTTCTTGACAAGTGATCTGCGACGATTTGCATATCTGTTTGTTGCGTACCGCCACCTGTACCGCCCATTGGTTGGTGAATCAAATATTCAGCATTTGGCAACATGAAACGTTTACCTTTGGCCCCTGAAGACGCGATAATCGTGCCCATAGACGCCGCAACGCCCATGACAATGGTTTGAACATCAGATTTGATGAAGTTCATGGTATCGACAATCGCAAGACCAGCAGAGACTGAGCCACCTGGTGAATTGATATAGAGATAAATATCTTTCGTTGAATCTTGCGCATCAAGGAATAAAAGCTGCGCAATGACTGCATTAGCCATGTTGTCTTCAACTTCTCCTGTCAACATAATGATTCTGTCTTTCAAAAGACGTGAATAAATATCATACGCGCGTTCACCGCGGCTTGATTGTTCAATGACTGTAGGAATGAGTGCCATGTGATTAACTCCTTTAATTTCTTTTTTATAAATACTATTATAGCGCATTGGTCAAAAATGGTCAAAGATTTAGACCACAAGACTTAACCTTCGCTTTGCCTTCTTTATTATAGCAAAAGTCACTGCTTTTTTCTGGGAAAAAGTCCGCTACGCCCTACAAAAAAACGCTGAGTTCAGCGTTTTCTATTTCAAAATAGGCTTAAACATTAATAATCAATAATTTCTCACGCGTCATAGACTCTATCGTCCGAGAAATACCGTGCACACCCATGCCTGAATTTTTCACACCAAGGAATGGAAAATGGTCTGGACCGCGTTCTGTACGCCCATTGATTTGGACAGAACCTGCTTCAATTTTTTCAGCAATGGCAACAGCACGCGAAAAGTTTTGTGAAAAGACGGAAGCTTGCAAACCGTACTCAGAAGCGTTAGCAATCTCAATAGCCTCATCATCTGATGTCACACGAATAATCGGCAAAACTGGCCCAAATGGTTCTTCCCAAGCCAAACGCATATCCATCGTGACGTGATCAAAGAGCGTCGGATAAATTAAGTTGCCTTCACGTTTATTTCCGACAAGTAGCTCACCACCTGCGGCGATTGTGTCTGTTATGAGGCCTTGGACGTAGTCTGCCGCCCCTTCGTTGATCAGTGGAACGATCACAGGATTATCTATCGGCATGCCGACTGTGAGCTTTTCTACTTCCGTTTTCAATTTTCCAACGAGTGCATCCGCCACAGTCGCATGAACTAAAACGCGCTTAATGGCTGTACAGCGCTGACCTGAGTAGCTAAAAGCGCCACTCATGATTTCAGCGACGGTCTTGTCAATGTCTGCGTCCTCACAGACGATCGCCGGATCTTTTCCGCCCAGCTCAAGCACCATCGGTTTCATAGTCGAAAAGCTCGACAGATGGCGACCAGTCGTCGCGCCACCTGTGAAGGAAATCATGTCAATCCCTTCGTGCTCGCTGACATAGTCGCCGATGTCTGAGCCCTTGCCTGTGATCAACTGCAAAATATCCGCTGGAAAGCCGACTTTGTCGAAGGATTCGATGAGCTTCACGGCAGAAATCGCACCCTGTGTTGCAGGTTTGAAAACCACGGCATTGCCGGCGATCAATGCGGGAGCAAGTTTTGCAACGGATAAATTAACCGGATAGTTGAAAGGAGAAATCGCAAGCACCGTACCGAGTGGGATACGCTTGATGATGGCGAATTTATTTTTAGAGCCGCCTGGGTAGTTGGCACCTGACATGGCGGTGTCGTTGGTATGGATGAATTCTTGCACGGTATAGCGGATGAACTCAGCCGTTCTCGTTACTTCTTTCACCGCATCATTCCAAGTTTTACCCACTTCTTGCATGATGATTTGCGCGATGGCATCAACATCAGTTTCCAACTGGTCAGCCCATTTATTTAATAGATCTGCTCGCTTGAACAAATCAGTATCAGCCCATCCTTTTTGCGCTGCTTTTGTGGCAGCAATAGCTGCATCAGCTTCTTCTTTTGAAATGGCTTGGACACGACCGATGATGCTTTGATCGTAAGGACAGATAATCTCAATCAGATGACCTGAAGTGGATGTGACAAATTTGCCACCGACATAATATGGATAGGTTGTCATTTCGGACATTATTTTTCCCCCTTGTAAAACCTTGATTCAATACCAACGTTCTTTTAGTAACAGATGGTTTTTGGTATTAAAAGCTATTGTAAAATAATTCACAGGATTTGTCAACAGAATTTTCAGAAAATAATAAACTTTTAATTTTTCAACTTCTTTCCCAACAGTTTTTTAAATGATGCTCTCTCTAACGTTAGGGGCAGATGTTCATACGTTCGTTCTAGTTTCCCTATAATGTTTCCTCAATCATGTTATGCTATCTTTGACACCTCTTAGTCTAGGAAGGAGGTGTTTAACATGTTTATTTTCTTAAGTCATATAATAGAAAATGTCCTATCGGACATCATCTTTAGCATTATTCATAAAATGATGCAAAGGGACGATTAGCCTAGACGGGATGTCCACACACGCTTAAAAGAAGTGCAAAAAAAGAGCTATGTAATGCCATACATAGCTCTTTTTGTTTAATTTCTTAAGTCGTATATGAATTAATTATACCAAATCTCTTATTGTTGTCAACCAAAAACTAATATCATCTTAAAAACGTTATCTTATGCAACAACCAGAAAAACGACTAGATTACTCCGATCGATTAATTCAATTGGCTGATTCAATCTTCTTTTTCGGAAAAAAATTATCAACTTCTACCTTAGTTTACCCTAGTTCACCAGTCACAACAAGAACGTTCAGTCAATAATTTACAGAGTTAAACTACGATTAGTCTTCCCCCTCAAAGGCCTGTTCACGAAGTTTTGCCAACCGATTCTCCCGTTTCTTGGTCAGATCACGAACAGCGCCACGTGGGATGATGTCCTCATAGGTGACTTTACTTTGCGCTGTTTGACCATCAAACTGTTTCAGATAGTCCATGACTTCACGAACAATCGCAGTTGGTGTCGAGGCACCTGCTGTCACGGCTACTGTTGCATCTTCTGGTAATTCGGTCAACCATTCTGGCTTGATTTCAGAAACATCCGCCACCCGATGAGCTGGCACTCCCGCTTGATTGCGAGAAACTTCTGCTAGACGGTTGGTGTTGTTAGAGCGGGGATCACCGACGACGATTGTCAATGCACAGCCTACTGCTTGCTCAGCGACGGCTTCCTGACGTTCAGAGGTGGCTTGACAAATATCACTATGCTCCACGACCTGTGGAAACTTATCATGCACCGCTGCCATGATATCTGACACATCCCACATACTCATGGTCGTCTGATTGGTCATGAAAACTTTGCCAGTTAACTCTAGCGCCTCTAAATCTTGTAAGTTAGACAGGAGATGAATACGTTCAGGGTCAATCCCTAACACGCCTTCTGGTTCTGGATGGCCTCTCTTGCCGATATAGATGATTTCATAACCATCTGCCAAGCGTTTTTTGACGATTTCATGCGTGATCAGAACATCAGGACAGCTCGCATCCACTACCGTCAAACCTTTTTCAGCGGCTCGCTGTCTCACGGCGTCAGAAATACCATGCGCTGTAAAAATTACTGTACCATGGTCTATATTTTCTAAAATTGCCAGACGATTTTCGCCGTCTATCGTTTGCACGCCGATCTTTTCAAAGCTTTCTGTGACATGGTGGTTGTGCACGATCATCCCCAGAATATAGATAGGGCGTGGGAGATCCGGACTCTTAGCCACGTTTTTGGCGATGACCATGGCGTCAATAACGCCGTAGCAATAACCCATAGGCGTGATATGTTTTATCTTCATAAATTTTTTTAATACCCGATTTCGTTTTTTGATAAGCCGAAAATTTTTTTAAGCTGTATAATAGTATTATAAACTATTTACTAACAATTTGGAGGACACTGACATGTCAAAAATTTACGACAATATTACAGATTTGATTGGCGCGACACCTATCGTCAAATTACGTCAGGTTGACGAAGACTCAGCTGACGTCTATGTCAAGCTTGAAGCCTTTAACCCTGGTGGTTCTGTTAAAGACCGTATCGCCTTGAACATGATTCGTGCCGCTGAAGCTGATGGCTCACTTAAACCTGGCGGCACCATCGTTGAGCCGACTTCAGGCAACACTGGGATTGGACTTGCCTTCGTTGGTGCTGCGCTTGGCTACAAAGTCATCATCGTTCTCCCTGAAACCTTCTCAATCGAACGTCGTCGCCTCATCCAAGCTTACGGTGCTGAGCTCGTCTTGACTCCTGCTGCTGGTGGCATGGGCGCTGCCATCGCCAAAGCCAAAGAGTTGGCCGAAGACAATGATTACTTTCTACCCTTACAGTTTGAAAATCCAGCTAATCCACGCATCCACGAAGAAACAACAGGTCCTGAAATTATCGCAGCCTTTGGCGAAAATGGTTTAGATGCTTTTGTTGCAGGTGCTGGTACTGGCGGTACGGTTTCTGGTGTGTCACATGTCCTCAAAAAAGCGAACCCTAATATCGGCATTTATGTCGTGGAAGCCGATGAATCAGCGGTTTTCTCTGGCGAGAAACCAGGACCGCATAAAATTCAAGGGATTTCACCAGGCTTCATCCCAGGTACGCTTGATACCAAATCTTACGATGAAATTATCCGTGTAACCTCTGATGATGCCATTGCAACTGGTCGTGTCATTGGCGGCCAAGAAGGCTTCCTACTCGGTATTTCTGGTGGTGCAGCAGTTTACGCAGCTAAACAAGTCGCCAAAAAACTCGGTAAAGGTAAAAAAGTTCTTGCCGTTGCGCCTGATAATGGGGAACGTTATCTCTCAACTTTCCTTTATGATTTTGGGGAGTAATTTGTCAATCAAACCTATTGAAACCGTCTCATCTGACGGTTTTTTGTTTGTCTACTCGATTTAAAACTGACCGCAAGCAAGCATCAAAAAAAGAATATCGACTGTGATATTCTTTTAAACTGCTTTGATTGATTTATTTTGCTGCTGCGTAAAGTTCGTTAACTTTATCCCAGTTGACAAGTTCAAAGAATGCTGCGATGTAGTCAGGGCGAACATTGTGGTATTTGAGGTAGTAAGCATGTTCCCAAACATCCAAACCAAGTACTGGTGTTTCACCATCTGTAATTGGATTGTCTTGGTTTGCTGTTGATGTCACTTTAAGCTCACCAGAAGCATCTACTACCAACCATGCCCAGCCGCTACCAAAACGACCAGTTGCTGCTGTTTTGAATGTTTCTTTGAAAGCATCAAAGTCCCCAAATTTAGCAACGATTGCTTCGCCGATTGCACCAGTTGGCGCACCACCAGCATTTGATGCCAAGATTTCCCAGAAGAAGCTATGGTTGACATGACCACCACCGTTGTTTTGAACAGCAGTACGAATATCATCAGGAACTGAAGCCAAATCTTTAACGAGTTCAAGCGCTGATTTGTCAGCCAATTCTGGATGTTTATCAATCGCTGCGTTCAAGTTTGCAACGTAAGTTGCGTGATGTTTGTCATGGTGCAATTTCATCGTTGCTTCATCGAAAAATGGTTCGAGTGCATCATATGCGTAAGGTAGTTCTGGAAGTGTGTGTGCCATGTTGGTACCTCTTTCTTTGATCTCTAATTGATGAATTATGTTATACACTTATTCTACCTCAAAACATGGTAGATTGCTAATTTTTTGATTACTATTTTTATTTTAAAAACAGGTGATACTTGCTCTGATGATGCCTCTCAGTGACCAAAAAACTTATCACATCAGATGATAAGTTTTGATTTTTAACTAGACTACTTATTTCAATGCATCAGCTGATGGCGTATAGTCTCCACCGTAAAATTTCTCAGATAGTTTTTTTAGTGTTCCATCTTCAGACAAGACTTTAAGTGCCTTATCCATCTCATCTTTAAGTTTAGTTTGTGTATCTTCTAAGATAAAGTATTCATAGGTTTTAAATGTTGGATAATCCTTCAAATCAGGAATGTTGCTAGCAACTGTGACACCGTGTGTCTTGGCCAAGTTTTCAGCCGCTGATTTTGACGCAAACAAGAAATCAATCTGACCCGACTCAACTGCTGCTAAACGATCAGCTAGTGACCGCTCTGAATAAGTCACTTCGATTTTTTTGTCTGGGTATTTTTTATTCCAAGCTTCAAAAATCGCCCCATAGTTCGTTCCCGCAGGAATCTCTGTTTTCTTACCAATCAAATCTTTGATTGACGTGTAGTTGTTTGACGTACTTGAAAAAATGGCATTAACATTTTCAGAAATCGGATAAGTGAAGGCATATTTTTTCTCACGTTCTGGTGTCTTGCCAAAATTATTAGCACCGATTTGGCTACGGCCGGCATCTAAATCCGTTAAGATGGCTTCATCAGAAACGATTTTATAGTCAAATTTGTAGTCCGGCAATTTTTTATCAATCGCTTTCAACACTTCGATATCATAGCCAGTCAGCGTATCTCCCTCTTTATAAGCATAAGGCTTAGAGTCAGCCGTTTGTGCGACAGTGATCGTTGTCACTTTTTTAGCTGTATCAGTTGCCCCTTTATCTGACTTGCCACATGCCGCTAAAAACGCCACGCTTAGGAGTCCTACAGCAGCAAGTGCTGCAACTTTTTTAAATGTCATGATCGAAAATCCCCTTTTCAAATTGTTAAATCTAATTTTAACATAAAAAGCGTGAGTGACCACTTTTAAAAACTGTATGTCGAGTTTTAAAAAAGAAATGACCAATTTGATGATCATTTCTCTTTATAACTCATGATAACTTTGATAGAGTTCCTGACGCACTAAACCTCGTATTTTAGCGACTTTTTTGATGGCAGCATTAGGTTTTTCACCCGCCTGAATCAAGGCCGCAACAGCCTCTAAATCCGTCAAATCTGCCGCTTCATCTTGTGCGACCTCATCAGACCCGCTGACAATAATCAAACACTCTCCCTTAATCGGGTGCGTTTCAAGTGATGCCAAAACCTCAGAGATCCGTCCACGTCTATATTCTTCAAAGAGTTTCGTCAACTCTCGAACAAAAGCGACTTCACGATCACCGTAAACAGCTAACATATTGGTCAAGGTCGCAGCCACGCGATGCGGTGACTCGTAAAAAATCTGACTTTCTGGATAAGCCATTTTTTCAGTTAAAAAAGCGACTTGTTCTGACTTCTTACGTGGTAAAAAACCATAAAAAATATGCGGTTGTGGCGCAATACCTGAAGCAATCAAGGCCGTAATGCCAGCACTAGCACCCGGTAAGGCCACAACATCGATCCCTTCTGATATACAGGCCAAGACCAAGTCATGACCCGGATCAGAAATCGATGGCAACCCCGCATCAGAAACTTGAGCAAGAGATTTACCCGATGCTAAAAATTGCAACATTTTCGAAAGTTTCAGCCCACTATTATGCTCATGAAAACTCTCTTGTGGCGTCTCAATCTCAAAGTGATTGAGTAATTTTTGTGTGTTTCTCGTATCTTCCGAAGCAATCAAATCTACCGTTTGTAACGTTTTGACCGCCCGAAAAGTCATGTCATCCAGATTACCGATTGGTGTTGGTACTAAATATAAAGTCCCTGTTGACTTCGCGCCTTTAAAGCTTTGCTGAAAATTCATCATCTGTATAAAATCTCCGCGCAATACAAGCAAGTCTCACCTGGATCCAAACGCTGACCATAGAAATCCCGACAAACATGAAACCCATCTTCATAGATTTCTTGCAAATTTGACATGGGCACTTTTTTAGCTGATTTTTCGTTCTTATTTTCTAGGCTATGTGGCTCTGAAAATTCAGCCAAGCGGTCGCGCAAGCGCGCATTTTCCAAGCGCAGGCTTGTATTCTCTGTTAATAATTTCTGATAGTTAGTTTTAATATCACTGACTTGCGTGAGTGTTGCCACCAAACCTTCTTCAAGCTCTGATAAGTGCTCAAAGAAAGACATTTTATCTATCATCAAACCACCTCAATTTCTGAAATATCATAATCCTGAATGTGATTATCCAGTCGCACCTTGACCGTATTGGACAAGATATTTAAACCAATCACTCGAGCTTGACCGTCAGTCGTTTTGATTGTATCTCCAAAATCTGGAAAATTTTTACGCGCCTGACGATAAAAGTCATCCTCATAACTCAAGCAACACATTAAACGGCCACATAGACCATTTAACTTGCTTTGATTAAGAGATAAAGCCTGATTTTTAGCCATCTTAATGCTGACATTTGGGAATTCTCCCATAAATTCTGAACAACAAAGTGGACGCCCACAAGGTCCAATCCCGCCAAAGGTTTTGGCAACATCTCGTGAACCGATTTGACGCAATTCAATCCGTGTCTTAAAATGACTCGCCAAATCCTTTAAGAGCGTTCTAAAATCCACGCGGTGTTCTGCTGTAAAGCTAATATATAAACGTTTGTAATCAAGTGTATATTTAACTTCAATCACTTTCATGTCGAGTTTGTGGTCTTGTACCAAACGTTTGACCAGTACTTTAGCTGCATCAGATTCCTGAGCAACCTTGTCTGCCGCTTCAAAATCTAGAACATTGGCTTGAGAAACAATATATCCCTCACTTGCTAGGTCTGTTGAGACCTCGCGCACAACCCGTCCCATCATCTTATATTTTTCAGTTTTAATCACCACAATATCAGCAATCGCATAATGGCTATTACTTGAAACAAAGAGATTGTCCTCACCGTGGGTAAATTTGATTTCGTAATTCATAATTTTCTTTCTTAATGCCTTAATGCATTACTAACTATTGCGCTAACCTAAAATAATTTTTTCTAGACTGGCTTGGAAATTCACATTAGCACGCCAATATTTTTGAGCTGTAAACACATTTTGCGCCCAATTGGCTTGACGTCTTTTGACAAAAAAGATAGCGAGGATATTGAAGGCTAAGCCCTGCATTTTTTTATCTTTGAACAAGGGTGCTAACTGCATAATTTGTAGCAAAGCCTCATCAGCGCTGTTAGCCAGTGTTTGGGTAAATTTATCTAATTGTTTGACACTCTCCAAAAACGCCTTATCCCCTGCCAAATCCTCAGCCTCAGTCAAGGAAGTCACAACTTCTGAAATAATACTAGCATCCGTCTTGAGTGTCCCTTGTTGCTCTAAATAATTTTGAATCATCTGAGACTGACTTGGAAAGGTAATGACTTGTGCACGAGATTTAATAGTTTCTAAGACCATATTCTCAGATGCTGTCAAGAGGAAGATATAAATCTCAGACTCAGGTTCCTCGATAGACTTGAGTAAGGCATTGGCAGCATTGATATGAAGCTTTTCAGCACCATCTATAATCACCACTTGCCGATTTGTCTCAAAACCAGACTGTGAAAAAGTGAGTAACAAGTCTCGAATCTGCTGTGTTTTTATCGTCTGACCATCAGGACCAACAATGTGTAAGTCCGTAAAGTCATTAGCCGCAACGAGACGACATTCCCGACACTGACCACAAGGCAAGCCGTCTTTTCGGTCCAAGCAAAAGCGAGACTGGGCTAACCAGATCGCCATCTCCATAGCACCAAAGCCACCTGAAAATAAGAAAGCATGATGTAATTTGTCATGCTTCAACACTTGAGAAAATCGGTTAAAAAGTTCAGGTTGTAAATCAGAAATGACCATCAAAAATCTCCGGGAACCTTGATTGTAAAGTAGATAAAGTCGTTGACACGACTTGGTCAATCGTTTGAGACGCATCAATCGTCACAATTCGCTCAGGATTGGCTTTCGCGATGGCTTGATAACCTGCACGAACTTTTTGGTGCATCTCTTCTGCTTCTAAATCCAAGCGGTTAACTTCGCGATTGCCTGACATAACTCGTGACAAGCCAATCTCTGTGTCAACATCAAAATAAAGTGTCAAATCTGGTAAGAGACCATCCGTCGCAAAGTTATTTATCATTTCAACATCGGCGACATCAATCCCACGCGCATAGCCTTGATAGGCAACCGAAGAATCAATGAAGCGATCAATGATAACGATTTCCCCTTCAGCTAAGGCAGGGCGTACTTTTTCATTGAGATGTTGTCTGCGTGCTGCAGCAAACAAAAGCAACTCTGTCTTACCATCAATTGCTGTATTTTCAGGCGCCAAAATAATCTCGCGAATATTCTCGGCAATTCGAATACCACCTGGTTCGCGTGTTGTTAAGATCGCAACACCTACTTGTGTTAATATCGGTAAAATCTGTTGTAATATCGTTGTTTTGCCAGCGCCCTCAGGCCCTTCCAACGTGATCAAAATTCCTTTAGTCATAGTTTAAATTATATCATTTTTTTGCTAATATTTGGGGCAAATCCGCGATATTGATCAGACCAATCACATCGACTGGACGCACTTTTTTATAGTCGGTCACTTTGGTAATGAGTAGAACGACAGACTTCTGACCAAGTTTCATCTCGTCAAGCAGTATTTTTTCCGCCTCAAAAATCGAGGCAGAAGCTGGAATAAACCTCACAATCGCTTGCGAGTGAACCAACATGTCTGACACTGACGGTTTCTCAGATTCTGTTAAAGCGTGGACTAAAGCATTGGCCGTGATGATTTTACGCATGACAAATTTGCCGTTGCGGATGACCGGAAACTGAGTGTGGTGATGTCGCTTAATCAGATTAATCACCGTCTCAAAATCAGCAAATTCAGGCACAAAGATAACTTTTGATACAAATAACTGACCTACGGTCAAGGGTTTGGTCAGCACTTCATAGACGTGTTGAATTTGTGCCACGACTTCTGGTTGAATCACGAAATACTTATCTGACATCTTATGTTGCATCATATTGCGTAAATTATTAAACAACTCAAAGTCTGTTGAGTACTCGCGCGCACCTGCTATATCAGCCATAATAGCATCTGTCAGTTGTGACATCGGCATATACTTGCCTGTTTTATTGAATTTTCTATTAGCAAAAGCCTCTATTTTTTTGTAAACCGTAATAAATTGTTCATTTAAAGTGTTGGGTGTTGGATCGAGCTGCGGATACATTTGATTTTCAGTCATATAAAAAAGAACCTCTCGGTTCCATTTTAACATTATTCAAGTGAATTCGC
>OBMA010000606.1_pt1 | contig 21458 bp, 19 predicted proteins | sample 1539141 | NCBI WGS metagenome assembly OBMA01 (sample SAMEA3991484, study PRJEB22521) | metagenome | biome: anthropogenic terrestrial biome; feature: sewage plant; material: raw primary sludge | place: Sweden | collected 2012-09-26
GGCTATTCTAACCACACAATCATCGTTAAGGATATGCAGGAATCACTTTTTTTACTCGATATGCCATTATTTTATAAAAAAATTAGTTTTTTTTGCATTTTTCCAAAAATCATCAAATCTAATCACATTTTGATATAAATTTTATTCATGCAATGAAAATGCTTATTCAAATCAAATATAACTTTACTTTTCAAATAATTAAATCACCATTTGCGCCAGCATTATTTTAAAAACAGTTATATCTTAAAAACAGATAACCTATTTTTTTTTCTTTATTTTACAGCACCTTCTGCAATGTTGATAAATGAACACTATTCCAAGATTCAACTTAGGTTCTACGTTCATGACCATTCTTAATCAACAAAAACCGCTTAACATTGTTGCCGTATCTGGTGGCTTAAATAACCCGTCTAAAACAGAAGCTCTCGTGCAAGAAATTCTCAATGAATTAGGTGAAGCCACCCCCATTCATGTGCATTTTATTAAATTCAGTGAAATTGGTCATTTATTGGGGGGAGCGATTTACCGTAATCAACTGCCACAACGGGTACAAGATGACTTGGCTGCGGTTGAAGCTGCCGATGCCCTCATTGTAGGAACACCGGTTTATCGTGCATCTTTCACGGGGCTTTTTAAGCACTTTTTTGACTTTGTTGAACAAACTGCATTGGTTGATGTACCTGTTCTTTTAGCTGCATCGGGTGGTAGTGAACGTCATGCTTTGGTCCTTGAGCATCAATTACGTCCATTGTTTAGCTTCTTCCAAGCACAGACTTTACCGATTGGTGTCTATGCAACAGACAAAGATTTTACGCCTGAATACACCATTCATAGTGAATTCTTGCGCGACCGTATTACTTTGGCTGTCGCACGTGCATTGCCTATTTTGGAATGGGCACCGGCGAAAGGTCAACGTGCAGAAGTGGTGAAAGAAAAAACTCAACTGGCCAACCAAAACTTGGGCATCAATAAACAAATTGAGCAAGATGACGTTTTACCTTCTGCCGCAGTACCCAATTTAGATGCCGCAGAATCTCGTCTACATCATAAAAAAGCACCAAAGCCTCAAGTGGCATAAATTAAAGCATCCAGCTAGAGGGTAAAGAGATGACTCAACCAAATCAAAATATTACTTTTGCCTATTGGGTTCCGAATGTCAGCGGTGGTTTGGTGGTCAGTAATATCACACAGCGCACAGATTGGAGCTATGAATATAACGTGCGTTTAGCACAAGCCGCGGAAAAAAGTGGTTTCGACTATGCCCTTACCCAAATTCGTTTTACTGCGGGTTATGGTGCGGAAAATCAACATGAATCCGTGAGTTTTAGCCACGGGTTATTGGCAAAAACTGAAAAGCTGAAAGTGATTGCGGCAATTTTGCCAGGTCCTTGGAAGCCCGCTTTAGCTGCAAAACAATTGGCCACCATTGACCATCTGACTGAGGGTCGTATCGCAATTAATGTGGTGAGTGGCTGGTTCCGTGGCGAGTTTGATGCCATTGGTGAAGAATGGCCCGAGCATGACCAACGCTATGCTCGTTCTGAGGAATTTATTCGTTGTTTAAAAGGTGTTTGGAGCGAAGATCATTTTAGTTTTGAGGGTAAGTATTACCAGTTTAAAGATTACACTTTAAAGCCAAAACCGGTGCAGAAACCGCATATCGAAATTTTTCAAGGGGGCAGCTCACGTGCTGCACGCGATATGGCATCGCGCGTTTCCGATTGGTACTTTACCAATGGCAATACAACGGAGGAATTGAAAAAGCAAATTGATGATATTCGTGCAAAAGCCAAACTGAATGGTCATCAGGTCAAAATTGGTGTCAATGCGTTCATTATTGCCCGTGATACTGAAGAAGAAGCACAGGCGGTACTGCAAGAAATTATTGATAAAGCCAACATTCAAGCAGTCAATGCATTTGGCGATGCCACACGTGAAGCGGGTGCATCAACCACTGAAGGCGAAGGCAACTGGGCAAAATCAACCTTTGAAGATTTAGTACAGTATAACGATGGCTTTAAAACCAATCTGATTGGCACACCGCAACAAATTGCAGAACGTATTGTTGCGCTCAAAAGTGTGGGAGTCGATTTAGTTCTGTCTGGCTTTTTACACTTTATTGAAGAAGTCGAATATTTTGGTCAGAACGTTTTACCCTTGGTTCGTGAACTTGAAGCAAAACAGCAACAAGCACTGGCAATTCAAGCGAAGTCAGCTTAACGACGTTCGCACAGCATAATAATAACAATAAAAGGTACTCTCCATTCCCCACAAGACTCGGCTTGAGGGGATTTTTTTTATGAACATTCAACGCAGTTTTAAATACCGATTGGCAAAAGTAATCGCCTTCTTTTATCCCTCACTTTTGGATCAGTACAAGCAGTTGGTAAAGCCAAAATTAAAAAATAGACTTTAGATGACCTTTTTTAATGCGTAAATAATCTCCAAATCCACTTAAACAAAGTCCCCACAGCATGAGGAAAAAGATATCCCATAGCAAAACATAAAATAACGCTGCTCAATACAATTTGAGCTGAACCAATCGCTAGATTAAGGTAAAGAGAAAAATAGAGTGCCATGCCAAAACCAAGCACAATGCCACCTATAGCATAATAAATAGCAACAATGAAACGATCTGTATGCTTCACTCGGTTCCCCTAACATCTTGATGATGTATGTTTATTGCATGCTAATTTCCTGTAGGAAAACCATGAAACATCCACTGTATAACAAATAAAATAAGCAGAATGAGTAGTATAAGGAAGATGATTTCTAATCGCTTCAAAGTTTAAATTTTCCTGTAATACAGCTTAGATACTAAAATAAAAATACCGCCTGAGCCACCAGACGGTATCCTTAAAAAATTTATCTATTGGGATGCACGGTGAGAATTAAAGCCTCGACCACTTGTGGCTCCGCCAAAGTTGAAGTATCGCCTAAACTATCCAACTCATTGGCAGCAATTTTTCTTAAAATCCGGCGCATGATTTTACCGGAACGAGTTTTTGGCAAAGCCGGTGCCCAATGCAGTGCATCTGGTGTTGCAATGGGACCCAAAATTTTACGCACCCAATCGACCAATTCTTTGCGTAGTTCTTCTGATTCCTCTGTGCCCGCTTGCAAAGTGACAAAAGAGCAAATCCCTTGTCCTTTAATCTCATGCGGCATACCCACCACCGCCGCTTCTGCAACAGCCTCATGGGCAACCAAGGCACTTTCAACTTCTGCTGTACCTAAACGGTGCCCAGCGACATTCAGCACATCGTCCACGCGTCCTGTAATCCAGTAATAACCATCTTTGTCACGCCGTGCCCCATCTCCAGTGAAATAAACACCCGGATAAGTCGAGAAATAGGCTTCAATAAAACGCTCAGGATCGCCCCAAATGGTTCGCATTTGACCCGGCCAAGAATCCTTGATCACCAAGTTCCCTTCGGCCTCACCTGCTAGTTCATTACCTTCAGCATCGACAATCGCCGGTTGTATGCCAAACAAGGGACGCGTTGCAGACCCCGGTTTTAAATCCGTGGCTCCGGGTAAAGGAGAAATTAAAATACCGCCTGTTTCCGTTTGCCACCATGTATCGACCACAGGACAGCGGCTTTCACCCACCACGGTATAGTACCAATTCCATGCTTCTGGATTAATCGGCTCACCCACCGATCCAATCAAACGTAGGCTACTGCGGTCACTTTCCCGAACAAACCGATCACCTTCACGCATCATGGAGCGAATGGCAGTCGGTGCCGTATAGAGGATGGTGACATTGTGCTTATCGACAATATGACCGGTACGTGCCCAAGTCGGATACTGCGGTACACCTTCAAACATCAGCGTGGTCGTACCATTCGACAATGGCCCATACAGGACATAAGAATGTCCTGTAATCCAGCCAACATCTGCGGTACACCAAAACACATCATCTTGTTTTAAATCGAAGACTTCACGGAAAGTTGAGTTCACATAGGTGAGATAACCGCCCGTGGTATGCAACACCCCTTTCGGTTTACCAGTTGAACCCGAGGTATACAGAATAAATAGCGGATCTTCTGCATTCATCGGCTCGGGTGGGCAAATTTCATTGACCGACATAATTTCCATGTGATACCACAGGTCGCGTCCTGCTTTTAACTCAATCGGATTGCCGGTGCGATGCACCACAATCACATTTTGAACCGATTCAGTGCCCTGAACTTGCAGTGCAGCATCAACATTTTCTTTCAGTGGAATGGGCTTACCGCCACGCATACCTGAATCGGCGGTAATCACAATTTTGGCTTGACTGTCTTCAATTCGACTCGCCAAAGCATCGGGTGAGAAGCCACCAAAAACCACACAATGCACCGCCCCAATTCGAGCACACGCCAACATTGAAATGGCCGCTTCAGAAACCATGGGCATATACAGCACCACACGGTCGCCTTTGCCCACACCGTGTTTTTTTAATACATTGGCAAAACGACAGGTTTCATCATGCAGTTCTTTAAAAGAAATAATTTTATGCCGTGACGGATGATCGCCCTCCCAAATAATCGCAGGTTTATGTGGGTGTTCTTTTAAATGTCGGTCTAAGCAATTGGCACTCAGGTTGAGCTGCCCATCAGCAAACCATTCAATTTTAAAATTATCTTTGTTAAAGCTGGTATTTTTGACTTGAGTAAAAGGTTTAATCCAATCCAGTTTATGCGCTTGTTCTGCCCAAAACTCATTTGGCTGATCAATGGATTGCTGATAACGCTCGAAATATTCAGATTCTACAAGACGAGCCGTTTTTTTAAATTCTTCTGGTACAGGATAGATTTCTTTCATTATTTACTTCCTTGATCTTATTCATCTCATCACGAGATGCTATGCCACGTTATTGATTTTATTCATTGCATACTCACAGTATGGCGATTATTTTTCAACCACTTCAATCATGCTTTGGTCGTAGTTTATTTATACAATTTAAAACATAAACACCTTATCGTATTCAACAAAAATAATCGTCTTATTCGTATCTGATCTGTTCTTTTAATCTTATAATTTAACAACCAGCTGCACTGACGATTTTATCAAAGACACGATTGTCTTAGCTCAACCTGATTTGGGAAAGCGTATGAACCCACAAGACTCAGCTCCTTTTTTTTCCAGATCTCAAGCAACGAACACAGATAATCCTTTGTCGCTGCAAGGTCGTTTTGGACGTTTAAGTTCAATTGGCTGGTATGCTTTTGTGCATTTAATTACATTTTTTGCCACAATCGCCTTAAGCCTAACGATGGGGATTTTTAATCTCACTACCCTGTCTATGGACCATCAGTTCGTCAATACATTAACAGGTATTGCGGGTCTAGGCTTTGTGGTGATTGTGCTGCTGTATCTCTATTTTTTAATGGTGATTACTGTGCGCCGTTTACATGACATGAACCGAAGTGGCTGGTTTATTTTATTGTTTATGCTGCCCTTGCTGAATATTTTGCTGGGCATGTATTTACTGTTAGGTTCAGGTACAGCAGGCATCAACAACTATGGTCTGCCGCGTGAAACTCCCATTTGGGAAAAAATCTTAGCGTGGCTGATGATCATTCTGATGTTACTCAGTTTTTTGGCTTCAAGCAGCATGCTGTCTTATATGGTCGGTGCAGGTGAATTAGACATGCCGCAACAGGTCATTCAAAAAGGCAGTGAATATTTTTAAAATGCACTCAGCCCTTTTTCACAAAACTACAGCAAAAGCCCGGAGTTTTGGTTAAATTCCCCGTCAGTTTCAGGCAAAATACGCAACAATCAACCCAAACTCGGAAGTCCTGTGGCTGAACAAAATAATGCCTTAAGTGAAGTGACTCAAGGTACCTCTCAACTTCTGCATGAAGCAACTGAGAAAACAGCGGAAACTGTCATCGCACATACCGCAAAATATAATGATGCCTATTCCACCATCGATAAATTTGCCGATGGATTTTGGGAGCGCGTGCCTTATTTATGTATCGCCATCGTGGTTTTTAGTATTTTTTTACTGTTGGTCAAAGTCTTTAAATTCTTTGTGCGTAAAACCTTAGCCGACCGCTCTTATACTCGGCAGAACTTAGTCTTAGTGCTCAATCGCGTCGGTAGTTCTGCCATTATGTTCCTTGGTTTCCTGATTGCCATGGTGATTGCGATTCCTGGGTTCACCCCCGGTCAGTTGATGAGCGCACTGGGGATTGGTTCGGTCGCCATCGGTTTTGCCTTCAAAGACATCTTCCAAAACTTGTTGTCAGGGATTCTGATTTTATTAAGTGAACCGTTCAAAATTGGTGATGACATTATTGTGTCGGGCATGGAAGGCACCGTTGAAGATATTCAAATTCGTGCCACCTATTTACGCTCACCCGATGGTCGTCGTATCGTCATTCCAAATGCCACGGTCTATACCAGTCCAGTCACGGTCAATACCGCCTATCAACGTCGTCGCTGTGAATTTGTAGTCGGTATTGGTTATGAAGATGATATTCAAAAAGCCAAAAATATTATCATGGCTATTCTGGATCGAGATGTCAGCATCCTGAGCCAACCAGCATTTAGCGTCAATGTCAGTGCACTGGCCGATTTTTCGGTGAATCTAAATGTACGCTGGTGGGTCGATACTACGGAAACCGCGACATCGACCTCCATCAGTAGCGTTCAAGAACAAGTGATTCAAGCCTTTGCAGAACACAACATTTCGATTCCTTATCCAGTACAGGAAGTCAAAGTGTATCGTGGTGATGCAGCCATACAAGATGATGTATCAGCTCGCGCTAAATAAGCGACCGAGCACATAAGAAATTACGGTTTCAGTACGCAGAATACGGTTGCCTAAGCTGAATGCTTGGCAGCCGTTTTTTGTGAGCAAATCAATTTCATAAGGAATAAAACCACCTTCGGGTCCAATCACAATCGTACAGGCATGTTCAATTGCAAACGGCATTTTGCACTCTGCATAAGGATGCGCCACATAAGCAGGTCTGTCCGCTGTAATCAAACTGGGCAAAACATCTTCAACAAAAGGTTTAAAGCGTTTATAGATTTCAATTTGCGGGGCAACCGTGTCTCCTGCTTGTTCCAAACCAAGCGTCACATATTGATCCAATTGTTGCAAAAATGGCGTTTGCCAATAGCTTTTATCCACCCGATAACTGTGCAAAAGAATTATTTTTTCTACCCCTAAGGTAACACTGTCCATCATTAAACGGCGCAGCACTTTCGGGCGTGGCATGGCTAAAATTAAAGTCACGGGTAGCTTTGCTGGAACCGCTTCAATTTGAATCGGTTTAAGTTTGACTACTTGCTCAGTCACTTCGACAATTTCGGTCAGGTAACGCTGCCCTTCTCGAATGCCGACTTTGAGATGATCACCCACTTGTACATTCACATGCTGTTTTAAATGTTCAAGCTGACGTTTCGATGTAATCGACCAAAGCTCAGATTCGGTTTGGCGTGGGTCGAGAAGGACAATATTCATAAGATACAGAAACTCTAAAAATTTCACTGCCGCAGATAGTAATATTTTCCTACTTCCATTTCGTAGGTATTACCCTACTTTTGAAAGATGAGAAGCAAGGCTTCGCAAGAAAACTCTTTGTTAGGCTAATGGTAAATCTCTTTACCATAGCCTAACGGCGGCATCCATGCCTCCTCCGCGAAATAAATTTCAGCGTATGTACACAGGACTTTTAAAGATACTGATCAATTACCGCAATATGCTTTGCTAAAGAACCTGTATTTTTTTGCATGATCTGCTGCGCTGCGCTATTTAATCTTTTGGCTTTAGCTTCATCGGTCAAAAGTTCAATTAAAACTTGAGCCGCTTGCTCGGCATCTTGTACAACAGTTAGGCCTTCAACAGCGACAAACTCATCGACAATGGTTTGGAAGTTAAAGTAATTTTTGCCCAACACCGTCGCTACATGCAACGCAATCGGCTCTAAAATATTATGCCCACCACCCGGTTCATTCAATGAACCACCAACAAAACAGACTTGGCTTAAGGCATACCACAACCACATCTCGCCCATACTATCAGCCAAATAGACTTGAGTATCCGCTGCAATACTTTGCCCTAAACTACGCCGCTGTGTGTTGAGTTGTAAGTCCTGTGCCAACTGAAAAACCTCATCAAAGCGTTCAGGATGACGCGGCACCACAATCACCAACAGCTCTGGACATTGGCTTAAATAAGGCTTTAAAGCCGTCAGTAATTTTTGTTCTTCGGGCGCATGTGTACTGGCAAGGGTAATGATTTTACGTGATGCTAAATTCCAGCCTAGTTTTAATTGCTCAGCTTGCTGTATGAAGCTTGCAGGGGCATGAATATCAAACTTAATACTGCCCAAGACCTGACTTTTATTTGCAGACATACCTAAACTAAGGTAACGCTGTAAAGTCGCTTGATCTTGTGCCAATAGGCGATCTAAGCCATTGAGCATGCCTTGGGTTAAACGTAGCACTTTGGCATAACCTTGTGCTGATTTTTCCGAAAGACGCGCATTGATCAATAAACAAGGTACGTTAAAATTCTTGGCTTGATCGATTAAATTGGGCCAAATCTCTGTTTCAACCAAAACCAATACTTTGGGCTGATATTCTTGATAGAACGCCCGTACCAATTGTTTCTGATCGGCAGGCAAATACACCGCTTGGAACAAAGACGCATACGGTACTTTTAAAAAGAGTGATTTAGCACGGGCTTGACCCGTCTTGGTAGTATTGGTCACTAAAACAGCATGACCCAATTTTAAATAGTGTTCAATTAACGGTTGTGCGGCATTGGTTTCCCCGACAGAAACCACATGAAACCATATTGCATTGCGGTTTTTGGGCTGTTGAAAAGGGCCAAAACGCTCAAGGCATTCTTGTTGCAACTGCTCCATATTCAACGCACGTTTTTTTATTCGCCATTTATACAATGGTTTGATCATCGCTAATGCTGCGTTGTACCAAAAAGGAGTAGCCAAACAAATTGCCTCAAATATGATTGAATCGGCAAAATATAACAGAGCAGCCTTCACATGTTAATGAATTCTGCTCTGCCAAATGATTTATTCTGCTTTATATCGGGATGAAATTAGCTTTCAGCGAATTGCTTTTTGAAAAATGGATAGTCAATATAGCCTTCTGCCACATCGGTTCCAATCATATTTTCAAGCTTCAATTCATTCAGCGGCTCATCTTGTACTAAACGTTCAAAAAGGTCTGGATTAGAAATATAGTCTTTACCAAAAGACACCGCTTCAGCTTGACCCGATGCCAATAAATCCAACGCATCTTCACGGCTTAAACGCATATTGGCAATATAGGGCACACCATTTGAACGCGCTTTCATATCAAGGCTAATGCTTGCAGCATCGATATATTCACGGGTAAAGAAGAACGCAATATGACGTTGACCCAATTCTTGCATCACGTAGCCAAAGGTTTCTTTCGGGTTTGCATCGCCCATATCGTGCTCATCACCGCGCGGTGCCAAATGTACACCGACACGGCCTGCACCCCAAACTTCAATTAAGGCATCCACTACTTCAAGCAAGAAACGCGCACGGTTTTCAACAGAACCGCCGTAGCTATCCTCACGCTGATTGGTCGAACTTTGCAAGAACTGGTCAATCAAATAACCATTGGCTGCATGGAGTTCCACCCCATCAAAACCAGCGGCTTTGGCACGAATAGCGGACTGTTTATATTGCTCAACAATCGTTTGAATTTCAGCAATTTCCAGTGGACGTGGTACTACATATTCACGCTTTGGACGCAGTAAGCTGACATAACCCGCCTGTTTGACATCACTGGCAGAAACCGGCGTTTCACCGTTTAATAAATCAGGATGCGATACACGACCGACATGCCACAATTGCGCCACGATCAAACCGTCTTTGGCATGAACTTCATCGGTCACCAGTTTCCAGCCTGCAACTTGCGCATCAGTAAATAACCCCGGCGTTTTTTCATAGCCATTGGCTGCTTCTGAAATCACAGTCGCTTCTGAAATGATTAAACCTGCACTTGCACGTTGGGCATAATATTCAGCCATCATCGGGGTGGGTACACGATCAGTTGTTGCACGACTACGTGTTAACGGCGCCATCACCACGCGGTTTTTAAGTTTAAGTTCACCAAATTGAATCGGTGTTGAAAAATTTGTCATCAAGCAATCCTCTTACAGCTTGCTTGGACTCATTGAAGTCTAAAGCGCGTGCTGTAAATGTTGTAAAAATTCTTGGATCAGTGCTTCATTACGTGAAAAATAAGACCATTGCCCATATTTGGTCACATGAATCAATCCTGCCTGTTGCAGAACAGATAAATGATTGGACATGGTCGATTGAGAAATATCCGCGATTTTTTCCATATGCCCTGCACACACCCCGCGACTAAAATCATTTCCACATTCTTCTGCGGAAATAAAACGTTTAGGTTCTTTTAAACATTGCAGAATCTGACGTCTAATCGGGTTAGCTAAGGCTTTATAAATCGCTTCTGTGTCCATCTCATTTCACTCATGTTCATGATCAGCACCTTACCTAGAATCATTATATCTATTTTTTACGATATTAATATCGTTATTTTTCGATACAAGAAATCTTTTTGTAAATTGCTAAAATTTTGTACAACTTTATTCTATTCTAACATTGTCTGGTCAATGAATGGATTTACTCATCTAACCAAATTTTACCGTTAAAAAAACAGAGGACTAGCCTCTGTTTTTTAGTAATAAACTTAGAGACCTTGTTTTAAACTGGCTTCAATAAATTTATCCAAATCACCATCCAGTACTGCACCTGTGTTGGAGCTTTCCACACTGGTACGCAAATCTTTAATGCGTGAGTCATCCAGTACGTATGAACGAATCTGACTGCCCCAACCAATATCAGACTTAGTGTCTTCTAAGGCTTTCGCGGCATCATTACGTTTTTGCATTTCCAACTCATAAAGTTTTGCACGTAACTGTTTCCAAGCATGATCACGGTTGGCATGCTGTGAACGCTGATTCTGACACGCCACCACAATGCCTGTTGGCGCATGGGTTAAACGCACCGCAGAGTCGGTTTTGTTAATGTGCTGACCACCCGCCCCTGATGCACGATACGTATCAGTACGGACATCGGCTGGATTGATATCAATTTCAATGTTGTCATCGACTTCAGGTGAAACAAATACCGCAGAGAATGAAGTATGACGACGGTTGCCCGAGTCAAAAGGTGACTTACGTACTAAACGATGTACACCGGATTCAGTACGTAACCAGCCATAAGCATACTCACCTTCGACACGAATGGTCGCCGACTTAATCCCTGCCACATCACCGTCCGACTCTTCCATCAATTCGGCTTTAAAACCATGACGTTCAATCCAACGCAAATACATACGCAGCAACATTGAAGCCCAATCTTGCGCTTCTGTACCGCCAGAACCGGCCTGAATTTCGACATAGCATGGATTTGGATCCATTGGATTGCTGAACATACGACGGAATTCAAGTTTCGCTAACTCTTCTTCAGCCGTGGTTAACTCAGCTTGTACATCTTCAAGCAAACTTTCATCATCTGCTTCAACCGCCAAATCAAGCAATGCTTGTGCATCATCCAGTTGAGTCGACAAGCCTTCTAATACATTCAGTACGTTTTCAAGCTCACCTTTTTCTTTGGCCATGGCTTGAGCACGGGCTTGGTCATTCCAAATGCTCGGGTCTTCCAATTCACGGAGAACTTCTTCTAAACGCTCTTTCTTCAGATCGTAGTCAAAGATACCCCCGTAGTGTTTGACCACGGTCGTTTAAGTCTTTTAATTGGTTTAGATAAGGATTAATTTCCACGTGAATTACTCTCAATCAGAATATTAGGCTTAAATAGCCGCAAATTATATCACAGAGCCTTCAAGGAATTTGAGCAGGATTATTTTTGTCTAAGTGGTTGACCAAAATGTATTATTTATGAACAATATGTATGTTTTTTAAACATGATTACAATTTCTTTATAACAATAACCGTTTGGGGGTTTTATGAAACGCAGTTTATTCGCGTTGGGTCTTGCTGTAATGGCGTCTTCAAGTTTTGCTTATAATGCTCAAGTCGATGGTGGCTTTAGCTATTTTGATCACGATAGTGACTGGATTGATTCAAATGGTCAATTCGATTTACAAGGCACCTTTTATTTCGAGCCAGTGGATACAAAAAATAGTCCTTTAAATGAAGCTGCATTCCTTGGTCATAACAGTAATGTATACGCAAAATATGGTTATGAATATTTGGACACCCAAACTGTGGATGTCTCTAAGTTCTTTGACTTCCCTATCGCTGCTGTTGGTACAGCAGAATATGACAGTCACAGTATCGCTGCGGGTATGGAATACTTCTATGAAAAATTCTATTTTGCCGGTGAGCTGGGTCTGATTCAAGACAAAGCTGAAGCAACCGTAACAGCCTTAGGCATGACCCATACCGCAAGCGTCGACAATGACACCACGACTTATCATGCGCTTGTCGGTTATATGCCTTTGTCGAACCTATTATTCGCTGCGGGGATTGATGGTTTTCAAGGCGATGGTGACTTGGAAGACAACCGTTTCGCAGTCCGTGCCAAATATGTTGCCCCTCTAGCGCAAGGTCAATTCATTAATTTAGAGGCAAATGGCGCTTTTGGTGATACAGATTCAGTGATGGTTGCTGCCGACTATTACCTCGATCAAGCTTTTAGCTTTGGTGCGGCATATAGCATTGTAGATGATGGAAAAGATGATACAGATTTCTTCTCGATTCGTTCTCAATATTTCATCAATTCTAACTTTGCAGTCGGTGGTGCAGTGGGTTTTGGTGATGATGTTCAAGCATTGAATATCAATGCAACTTACCGCTTCTAAGCTTAAAAACCAGCCCTAAAAATGATAATTAAAGCACGCTCAATCGAGGGTGCTTTTTTATTGCTAAAAGATTAAAATGTTACAAAATGCTTATTTTTTTATAGAAATATCCATTAAACCCACAAAATATCCATAATTTTAATAAAACAAAACATTTAAATAATTTATTAAATTTCAATATATTAAATCAAAACACTTACACAACATTACGTTTGCAACATTTCTGTAACCCTGCAATGATTGACCTCGTTTCATTTTGCTCTAGACTAAAAGTTGTAACAAGAAATGTATTAATTTTAACCATAAATTTGAGGGGTCGTATCCATGAAAAAACTAGCAATCGCATCTGCTGTACTTTCAGCACTTGTACTTACAGGTACAGCTCATGCATACCAAGCTGAAGTAGGCGCATCAGCAGCTTATCTTGACCCTGATCATGGTGGTTCAGGCAGCGCTTTTGGTGTAGATGGTACTTATTACTTTAACCCAGTACAAACGCGTAATGCCCCACTTGCAGAGGCAGCATTCCTTGACCGTGCCAGCAACGTAAATGCCCATGCAACATTTGCTGACCGTGGTGATGTTGACAACAATACCTATGGTGTTGGTGCTGAATTCTATGTTCCAAACTCAGATTTCTATCTAGGTGGTGATATCAGCCGTAACAATGCTGAATATCGTAATGCTCTCGGTCAAAAATATGACTTCGATACCACGTATTATGCCGCTGAAGTCGGTTATCTTCCTGCACCGGGCTTATTAATTGCCGCAGGTGTGAAAGGTTATGACAACGACAATGACGACGGTGTAGATCCAACACTGCGTGCTAAATACGTGACTACACTCAGCAATGGCAAAGACATTAACTTAGAAGCGGGTGCAGCATTTGGTGATCTAGATGAATACAACCTTGCTGCTGATTACTTCATTGATAAAACACTCAGCATTGGTGCCGACTACAGCAATAACGATCTCACTGATCAAAGCGAATTTGGGATTAATGCACGTAAATTCTTGAATCAACAAGTCAGCCTTGAAGGTCGTGTTGGTTTTGGTGAAGTCGGTAACAACGACTACAATTCATTTGGTGTCGCTGCGAAATACCGTTTCTAAACAAACAAAACAGATATTTATTTCATAAAAAAACCGCTCAAATGAGCGGTTTTTTTAATGCTCTAAATGTATGACTCGGAGTTGTAAACTCACCTTGCCATTAAATTCATTTTGATCGAGTTCATACACCAATCGGACACGCTCTTGCATGGCATCAAATTCAAATTTCTCACGGGCATTAAAAGCAATCGCTTCCACAATTTGCCCATTGTCTAAAGCCAAGCGTAATTTTAAATGGCTGTCTTTCAACCAACGAGAATCTAAAACTTTAAACACACCTTCAAAAATAGGCGATGGAAATTTTTGCCCCCAAGGGGTTAAATTCTGTAGCAACTGCACCGTTTCAAGTTGAAAGTTTTCTGTTGCTAATTCACCATCCGTCCATACAGTGGCATGAAATAGTGACTCATCCATGGTCGAAATCAATTGTTCAAAAGCTTGCTTAAATTGTTCAAAATGCACTTTCTGAAGGGTTAAACCTGCTGCCGCGGCATGTCCACCAAAGTGGCTAACCAAATGTGGATGTTGTTCTGCAATCATCTCGATGGCATCACGAATATGCACACCGTCGATTGACCTTGCAGAACCTTTGATATGAATCCCATCATCATCCGCTGCAAACACAATACTTGGACGATGAAATTGTTCTTTCAAGCGACCTGCGACAATGCCAATCACCCCCTGATGCCAATGTTCATTAAACATCACCAACGTGGCAGGTAAATGCTGCTGATCTAACTGTAATTTTTCCAGTTCAACTAAAGCCTGCTGCTTCATTTGCAATTCAACTTGGCGACGCTCAATATTAAAATCATTGAGTTGCTGTGCCAGTGGATAAGCGGTTTGCATATCCTGCGCCAATAGACATTCAATGCCAATGTCCATAGTTTCCATCCGCCCAGCGGCATTCACCCGAGGTCCCAAAACAAAGCCTAAATCTTGGGCTTTAAGCTGTGCAGGGTCACGTCCTGCGATATCCAAAAGTGCGCTGATTCCTGCACGGCATTGATTTTGCTGGATCCGCTTCACCCCCGCATCCACCAAAATACGGTTGTTATAATCCAAGCTTGCCACATCAGCATAAGTGCCTAAAGCCACCAAGTCTAAATACTGTGCCACTTTACTAGCCGATTTCCCCAATTGACTGCGATAACTCGACAATCGTGCCAGCAAATAAAATGCAACCCCAACCCCTGCCAAAGCCTTACTTGGAAATTCACAACCCAATTGATTGGGATTCACCACCGCTTCAGCTTTGGGGGTTTCTTTGGTGGTCAGATGGTGATCGGTAATAATCACTTGCATGCCATGTGCCTGTGCTTGTTCGACACCTGCATGACTTGAAATACCGTTATCGACCGTAATCAGCAGATCAGGTTGATAGCGACTAAAAGCCAAATCTGCAATTTTCGCTGTTAAGCCATAACCATATTTAAAACGGTCAGGAACCAAATATTCAACATTTGCCCCCATATCCCGTAGGGCTAAAACCATCAATGCGGTACTGGTTGCACCATCGGCGTCATAATCACCGACAATAATAATCTTGTTATTTTGATCAATCGCTTGGTCAATAATTTGAATGGCTTGCTCTAAACCTTTCATATTGGGCGCAAGTAAATGCTTCAGTTTAAACTCAAGTTCTTGTTCTGATTGCACGCCACGGCGCGCTAAAATTTGGGCAATAAATGGCGACACGCCCTGAATATTTTCAGGGCGTGTAATCAAAGGGCGTTGCTGAATCAATGTTTTTGGCATTTAAGGCATAAGTCGTTGTAAGGTCCATAGACCATCGATTCTTTCATAACTTAAACGGTCATGTAAACGGTTTGGACGACCTTGCCAAAATTCATAATAATCGGGCACTAAACGATAGCCCCCCCAGAATTCTGGTTTCGCCAATTCTGTTTTGTCGCTTACCCGATCTTGCAAGGTTTGGAAACGCGTTTGCAATTCTTCACGACTGGCAATGACACCACTTTGTGGGGTACTAATATGCGCTGCAATTTGGCTATCACGTGGACGTTTATGATAATAGTCAGTCGACTCTGCTAAAGAGATCTTTTCAACCTTGCCACTAACACGAATTTGACGTTCCAGTTCAGGCCAATAAAACAGCAATTCCGCATATGGATTCGCAATTAAATCCAAGCCTTTTTGACTGTCATAATTGCTATAGAAGTCATAACCCGCTTCAGTTGCGCCACGCAATAATACGGTACGTACATGCGGACGACCTTGTGCATTTGCCGTTGCTAAATACATGGCATAGGGTTCATGCAATTTGGCTTCTAAAGAGGCGTTAAACCACGTTAGGAACTGCACATGTGGATTTTCATCCACGTGAGCTTCGTGTAATTCACCTTTTTGGTAACTTAAGCGAAGTTCGCTCAAATCTTTAATCACATCATTCATATTGTTACCTTAAGCAGCATTGGTACGTACAGCATCTGCAAGATGATTGGCTAAAGCCGTGACCTCTTGCAGATCATCCCCTTCCACCATGACACGAATCACAGGCTCAGTGCCTGATTTACGAATCAACAAACGTCCACGACCTTTGAGCTGTGCTTCCGCTTTTTCAAACTCTGTAACCAAAGCAGGCACCGCATACGGATCAAACATTGCCTCTAAACGGACATTAACCAAAACATTGGGCAATAAATGGAAGTCAGCAACCAATTCATGTAAGGCTTTTTTCTGTTCGACCATTACTGTCAATACTTGTAATGCGGCAATAATCGCATCACCTGTGGTGCTTTTATCTAAGGTCAGAATATGTCCTGATGGCTCCCCACCAATGACCCAACCTTTTTCATCCAATGCCTGCAACACATAACGGTCACCCACGCTGGCACGGACAAATGGCACTTGTGCTTTTTCCAAAGCCAATTCCAGTGCCATATTACTCATCACGGTACCGACAATTCCTGCGGGTTTATGACTGGCTTGAGTGGCAAGAATATATAAAATACTGTCGCCATCGACCAATTCACCACGTTGATCGACCAAAATTACGCGGTCAGCATCACCATCAAAGGCAATCCCTAAATCTGCATGATGGTGAAGCACGGCTTTTTGCAGGTTTTCAGGATGGGTTGAACCACACTGTTCATTGATATTTAAGCCATCAGGATCGTTATAGAGTGCAACAATTTTGGCGCCTAATTCTTTAAATACCGCAGGACCGACGTTATAGGCTGCCCCATTGGCACAGTCCACCACAATTTTTAAATTGCTCAGGTCAAAATGGTAGGGAAATGTCGATTTACAAAATTCAATGTAACGACCATTAGCATCTTTGACACGCACGCTTTTACCCAAGTTTGCGGTATCTTCAATCTTTAATTCTTTTTCGAGTTCTTGATTAATCGCTTCTTGAACATCATCAGGCAGTTTTTTGCCTTCACTTGAGAAAAATTTAATTCCGTTATCATAATAAGGATTATGTGAAGCTGAAATCACAATGCCTAAACTGGCATGCAAAGCACGGGTTAAATGGGCGATCGCGGGGGTTGGCAAGGGTCCTAATAAATGGACATAAACACCAGCGGCATTTAAACCAGCCTGTAAGGCTGATTCCAAAATATAGCCCGATAAACGGGTATCTTTGCCCAAAACAACAATCGGTTTTTTCTTATGACTCACTTGTTTTAAAACTTTACCTGCTGCAAAGCCGAGCTTAAGTGCAAATTCAGGCGTAATTGGAAGTTCCCCAAACTTCCCACGGATACCATCTGTTCCAAAATAACTCATTTTTTACTCACTTCTTATACATCTATGATGAAATTCATCATCCAATTTTTTCCACAATTACTTTACACCAAAATCAAAAAAGCCGTCATATAAATGACGGCTTTTCATGAAACGAATTACTAAAAATCAACCCACACGATAGTTCGGTGCTTCTTTAGTAATGGTCACATCATGGACATGAGATTCAGACATTCCTGCCGAGGTAATTTTGACAAACTTGGCATTTTGGCGAAGATCTTCAATTACAGCAGAACCGGTATAACCCATCGAAGAACGTAAACCACCCATCATTTGATGCACGATGTTCCCCATCGGACCTTTATACGGTACACGGCCTTCAATCCCTTCTGGTACTAGCTTTTCCTGACCGGCTTTAGCGTCTTGGAAATAACGGTCAGCAGAACCGGTAGCCCCTGCCATCGCACCCAATGAACCCATACCACGATATGCTTTGTAGTAACGACCTTGGAAAAATTCAACTTCGCCCGGTGCTTCTTCAGTCCCTGCTAGCATTGAACCGACCATAATCGTGCTTGCGCCCGCGCCAATCGCTTTTGCCATATCACCAGAGAAGCGGATACCGCCATCAGCAATAAGTGGAATTTGGTCTTTTAATGCATTGGCAACGCTGTCAATCGCAGAGATTTGTGGCATGCCAATACCAGCAACAATACGTGTAGTACAAATTGAACCCGGACCAATACCGACTTTAACCGCATCTGCACCCGCATCGAGTAATGCCAATGCAGCATCACCTGTTGCGATATTACCGCCAATTACTTGAACTTGCGGATAGTTTGCTTTCACCCAACGCACACGTTCAATCACGCCCGCAGAGTGACCATGCGCCGTATCAACCACAATGGCATCTACACCCGCTTCAACCAATGCTTCAACACGTGCAGGTGTTTCAATACCAGTACCGACAGCAGCACCAACACGTAAACGACCTAAATCATCTTTACAGCTGTTTGGATAAAGTTCTGCTTTACGGAAATCTGTGACCGTAATTAAACCTTTCAGCTCGTTGTTGTCGCCAACCACCAGTACTTTTTCAATACGATTTTTTTGTAATAATGCTTGGATATTTTCTTTAGATTCGTTTTCACGAACCGTCACCAGACGGTCTTGACCGGTCATGATGTTACTTACAGGCTGTTCTAAACTGGTCACGAAACGTGTATCACGACCCGTCACAATACCCACCACTTTGCCATCTTTCACAACAGGTACACCGCTGATATTGTTGGCTTGAGTGATTGCAATAAGTTCGCGAACCGTAGTTTCTGGAGTCACAGTGATTGGATCTTTCACCATCCCTGCTTCAAATTTTTTCACACGGCGTACTTCAGCTGCTTGAGCAGAAATATCCATGTTTTTATGCAGGATGCCAATGCCACCATTTTGTGCCATCGCAATTGCCATACGTGATTCTGTCACAGTATCCATTGCAGCTGAAATAAGCGGGATATTCAGATTAATGCCACGAGTTAGGCGTGTCTTTAAGGAGACATCTTTTGGGAGGACAGTTGAGTAGGCAGGGAGTAATAAGACATCATCGAAGGTTAGCGCTTCTTGAACGATGGTCAACATAACAGTCTCACTGGTAATTTCCGTGCGCTATTATAAACAAAAAAACAGTTTTATTCATGTTAATTTCAAACAGCGAGGTAAAATAAATTTACATTGCTGAATATTCATCAATTTTTTATAAAATTATCATCAATAGACTTTATCCACGCCTGCTTCTTTTAAGCCGCGCAGCACAAGACCTTTGGCTTGCCATACAGAACATTCTTGTCGGGTATGGCAAAGGGATGACATTGATTAAGTTGGGCAGGTAAAGACCGACTCATCCATCAAATCAGTACCGCACTCTAACGTTTCAATCCAATCCAGAAATTGATTGACCTGCTCTTTCCCAATAAACGGTGTGCCATGCTGTGGGACAATCATTTCCACATCCATGGTGCGGACCATTTTCACCCATAAACGAATGATTTTATTGCAACACATATAGCGTTGATGAAAAGATTTCATTTTCGGAATATGCGAAGCAAAATTTTCCAATGGCTTATTGGCATCATCCACCATAGATGCACCCATATCGCCTGAAAATAAAATTTTTGCAATCGGGTCGTAAAATTGAAAATTACCAACTGAATGTAGAAAATGGGCAGGAACGACAATAATTTTTGATTCGCCCAAAGGAATGATCCCACCGTGGTCTGGCAATTCAATCAAGCGTTCCAACCAGCCACCTTTCATTCGATCACTCATAAAGGCAGAGTTCAAATGCGGTAAAAAGCGTGCCCACAGTTTAGATGCCACCACTTTGGCTTCGGTATAAACCAACCAACGTGGCATCGAGGTAATAATATCGGGGTCTTGGTGTGAGGCCATGACATAATCAAGATTGGTCAAACGGGTATATTTATTCAGTTCCATAGTCAGAGGGACATAGGTTAAATCACCCCCTGGATCAAGTACCGCTGCACGTTCATTATCCAAAATTAGAAATTGGTTCGCTTGTACGCCTTCACCTTTGACGAGGCTCGTAAAGCTAATACACTTATGTGTGCCATTATCAAATAACACTTGTGATGTAGTGCGATCAAACGCCATAACCGATTCCCCAAAATATTGTTTTAAAATTGCCTTTTTAATCACTCACAACATATATGGAATTATAGAAATATACAATAAACATGTGTTTAAATATTCTTAAATTTATCAGTAAATTGTGCCACATTTAAGCGAGTAAAAATCCCGACAAAAACGCAAGGATTTTTACCCTAACACAGGTTTAAAAGAAATAATGTTGGACTAAAGTTGAAACACCGATCAGCAAGAATATGCTTGCACCAATTTTATGAATCAGTGAAATAGGTAACTTATCTGCTAGCTTATCGCCAATAAAGACGGCTGGAGCATTGGCAATCATCATCCCCACTGTTGTACCAGCCATCACCCAGAAAATGCTGTCAAAACGTGCAGCGAGCGCTATGGTTGCCACTTGAGTTTTATCGCCAATTTCAGCCAGAAAAAACAGCACAAAGGTCGCACCAAACACGCCATATCTTTGCCATTTATTAATGCTGTCAGTTTCATCATCCAGTTGGTCTGGAACCAGCATCCACAATGCCATGGCAATAAAACCAAGCGATACAATCCAAAGCAACACATCAGGGCTAAGAACTGTGGTAATCCACTGACCGAGAACGGCTGAAATACCATGATTTAATAAGGTCGCCAGTAAAATGGCCAATAAAATTGGAATCGGTTTACGAAATCGTGCTGCGAGCAAGAGGGCCAATAATTGGGTTTTATCACCCATTTCAGCAAGTGCAACTATCGCGGTCGAGATTAGGAACTCATACATATAAACTTTCTCTGGCTAGCAAAATTTACCGATGACTTATCACTCCTGCTAGCCAAAAATCTGCAGAGTAATAAATCAAAGGTCTTGCCAACAAAAAAAGCTTTTTGAAAAGCTGAATTGGTTCTTTGCTATGATGACCATGTTCTGTTGAACAATTATGTTGACCATCACCTTTTTACATTGCGTAAAAAGCGGCTACTCCCCAATGAAGTAGTGCTAGTGTAATTTACACAGCATTTTTTTTCAAATCAGATTTTATTTTTGTCCACGCAATACAAAGCAACGAATTTTTCCCAATAAAAAAACCCTGCCTAAGCAGGGTTTTTATAGATCGGAAGAGCGTCGTGTAGGG
>OBMA010000608.1_pt1 | contig 21451 bp, 15 predicted proteins | sample 1539141 | NCBI WGS metagenome assembly OBMA01 (sample SAMEA3991484, study PRJEB22521) | metagenome | biome: anthropogenic terrestrial biome; feature: sewage plant; material: raw primary sludge | place: Sweden | collected 2012-09-26
GGGGTAGCCAAAACAACGGGATTCACCAACCCATTTTCGGCTACAATGTCGCTGGCTGCCAATAGCTCGGCAAGCTTTACAATCGTGGGGCAGGTGAAGAAGATTCCTCAGGGTGGGATTTTGAAGAATTCGGCGGCGGTGGATCCTTCGGCTACGGGTATAACCGATGCCGACCTTACCAACAACTTTGCGTCTGTAAGCACTACAATTCTGAGTCCGCTTACTGACCTGAAGATCGAGAAAGGGGTGAACAATAACGGTATTGCCCGTTTGAGTGGAAATACCTATACCATAACGGTAAGTAACGTAAGTGCAAATACCAAAGCGGCCAACCGTCAGGTTACGGTTACAGATGTAATTCCCGCCGGACTTACGGTGTCGGGTTACACTGCCACGGGGTGGACTGTCACTAACTCGGGCAATACGTACACTTTTAAGCGCTCGGATGCATTGGCTCCCATGTATGCCTACAACCCTATTGTGATAAATGTGACTCCTACGGGAAAGGGTCCGTGGGTAAACACGGCTACCCTGAGTTGCGCGGATGATACGGATGCTTCGAATAATAGCAGCTCGGTGGAGCTGAAGTGGCTGAATTACTGGCAGGGTACTGTGGATACGGATTGGGCGAAGAGTGCAAACTGGACGGCGAATTATGTGCCTGCTTCGGGCGAGGATATTGAGTTTGCAACGGTTGCAAACAACGGTGCTTCGGGTGCGGGCAACGGTACAGGGGCTGCTGTTCGGGATTTGTACCTGGATACGGACCGTGTGATAGGGAATCTGATCAATAATTCGGATATGAATATGGTGGTAACCACCGGTAATCAGCTTGTTGTGAATGGTTCTGTACAGGATGCCAATGCTGCCAAGGGGACGATTATCGTTAAGACTGCCACGGATAGTCCTACCGGTACGTTGCTTTTTAAAAATCCCCTTGCCAATACAGCTGTCAATGCTACTGTGGAGTTTTATAATAAAGCCTACGAGTGTGCTACCTGTGGTTTTTATAAGAAGCAATGGCAATATTTTGGTATTCCGGTATCCGGTTCGGCCTTTCCATCTACCGGGGTGGAGACGGTCAACCAGTGGGTTGAGCCTTACAACGGGAATAAATGGCGACCGGCACCTTATACTCCGGATACCGAATTGAAGGCTTTTAAAGGGTACGAAATTACAAATAGCACCAATGCCGTGCCAACTCGTATTTATAGTTTCAGCGGCAAGCTGAACGTAGGTGATGCCGATGTGGCGGTTACCAATTCGCTGACTGTGAATTATCCGGGAATGAACCTGATTGCCAATTCATATACGGCAGCCATCCCTATTTCTAAAAGTGCCATTGTGTTTGGTGCCGGTCTGCTGGCGGACGAAACGGTCTATCTGTTTAATACCGGTTCGAGAGATGACTGGCGTAAACTGAACGGTTCTACAGTTACCGGTGTGAGTGGAGGTCAGTACCAGGCGGTTCCCATCAACCTTGCCGGACAGAATAATCTGCCGGACCGGATTCTCTCCATGCATACCTTTATGGTGAATGCAGCCGTTTCAGGATCTGTTAAGTTGAAATACTCCGAGCTTGTTAAGAATGAATTGGTGAACCAGACTGCCTGGCGTTCTTCGCTTAGAAGTGCGCGGATGCAGCTTCCCTATGTGGTGATGGATGTGATTGGTGATGTGTCGGCCGACCGTGTCTGGTTGTTCGAGAACGAGGAGGCTACCGCCGGTTTTGATACGGGTTGGGACGGATATAAATTGCTGGAAGAGGAACGGGTACAGGTATATGTTGAAGATTATAATGATGCTAAATACCAGATTGCCACTGTGAACAACCTGATAGGTACAGCTTTCGGTGTGGGTGCTTCCCCCAACGAAGGTTATTCCATCAGTCTTTCGGTGGCTCAGGAGGTGGAAAGCCGTAACCTTCAGTTAAAGGATTTGTATACCGGACGCACCTATCCGCTTGTCAACAACGCGGAGTATGTTATTCCGGGTGTGAGTGCGGAAACGGCCTCAAGGTTCAAGATTGTAGATACCACTACGTCGTTGATTGAAGATAAATGGGAGGCTGAGGCGATCAGCATCCATGTTGAGAACAACCGTATGATAATCCGCAATCTATCGTCGGAAGACTGTGATGTAGCTATCTATGATGTACTTGGCAGGTTCGTTGCAAAGAAACCGGTTACCGCAAATAGCGAAGGTGCTGTGGATGGGTCGCTGTTAAGTAAGGGCGTCTATATAGTGAAGATATTGAGTGAGACAAAATCGATTAATAAAACCCAACGGGTTTTAATTAAATGATTGTGATGATGCGTGCTGCAATGATCGTTTATCTTTCGAACCGTCAGTTTTGATAAAGAGATAGTGACGATGCGTGAAGAATCAGGGAATAGTTTCCCTGATTTTTTTTTGCAGAAAGGTAGAATAATTGGGTGCTGATTTTGTGCATCCGCTTGTAATAAAAAATTGAAAATAATGAAGTTATATCATTTTTTTTACTATATTGCTGCCATATTAACTACCTTATTTAAAGGTGGTAAAGGCTTCCGGAACACTATTTTATTAGAACACTAGTTAGGTATGAACAGAAAACGATATTGGGAGAATTTTGATTTGCCGAATGATGATTTTGCATTGATTCAGATGAGTTCGGTCAGATTATTGGAGAGCGGGGTGTTGCGTAGCAGATCTCGCTTGTTAGAGCTTAGAAATGCATTCAATGAGGAAAAATCTTCTGTACGGAAGACAAATTGGGGTGTTGCTTTTGCCCTGTTGCTGATTTTTATCGGTGCTTTTATTTCATTTACGGTCTTTATCAAAGATGAGTCCCTCTCTATACCTGGCATCCTGCTTATGTTGGCTGGTTTGTTGGTTGTATACATTTCTGATAAGTTCTGGTCTTCACGTTCTGCTTCGTTATTTCCGGCGGATGTTGTATTGGAGAAGTTTAACTTATTGAAGGGTTTGCAGGATGTTGTTACGAATATCAACGCAATGTGGCCCTATGAATCGGCTCCTTTGGAATCAGTAGAGATCAATTATTTATATAATTTGCCCGCAGATCTGCCACAATTTCTGAAAGAAGCCGATCGGCTTATCTCCGATTTTGAAAATGAGGCGCGGGTTGCAATCGATAAGAAGTACTGTCAATATAAGAAAACATTGTATGTATATAACTGATTTTCGGATTCTTCTTATGGATTGTTAAGGCATGGATTTGTAAATTGTTGGCGTAAATATTCTTTGTTCTTAGTATAATTAATTGGAATATTTGCACGGTTAATAAATCCGGCTACTTTTTTTGTTTAAATGCAAACACAATAAGGGATTTGATTAATTGCTATGCGTCAAAAACTAATAAGTATTTGAGTATGTAAACATTAACCAATGGTTGTGTCAATTTTTTATTCGTAAACATCCATGGATCCGATTACCTAGTCCATGGCATATATGTAATTTATTTATGGATGATGTAAAAACCCTCAGTTTCAAGGACCATAAGTCCTGTATTTATTACACCGCAAAGGAGAAAAACGGTTTTAGAAAGCAGACGCTGACTGAAAACGAATCTATTGAATTTCATAAAGAGGATTGTAATCTGTTCCTGTTCGCAATGGATGGCGATCTTATCATTTCCGATAGTGAGAACCGGATGCAATTATCCGCCGGAACGATGTCACTCTGTACATCGGGAGATGCCTCCATACACATAACCAGCCTGAACAGGGCCGAACTGCTGATCCTTAAATTCAAGAATCTGGAAAGTCTGGTGTTGGAATATATGCTTCAAAAATGCACGAACGAGATTGTAGAGAGGGCATTCACTCAAACCCGGATTATCGAAGAGATGCACCGATTCCTTTTCTCGGTCGACGATTATATAAGGGCGGATATCTATTGCCAACATCTGCATGATCTTAAAATAGAGGAGTTTTTTCGTTTGATGGCCATCTTCTATCCTGAAGAATCCTACACCTCGTTTCTGGCTCCGCTCCGTACAAGCAACAGGATGTTCAGACATCAGGTGTTGTCTAACTTTCATCCTTTGATAAATGTTATTGAGCTTGCAGAAAAGTGTAATATGTCTGTGCGAAACTTTTCCAGACGTTTCACCGAGGAATTCGGGATTTCTCCCGGCAAGTGGATAGCCGATAAAAGGGATGGACAAATACTTCAGAGCTTATCGTTTCACGATGCGGAGATGAATGCAATATCTGAAAAGTGTGGTTTTGCATCGTCTTCTCATTTTACAAATTATTGTAAGAAGAAATTCAATGATACACCCAATGGGCTCCATCAGAAACTCCGGTCTTTTTACACGCCGCTGGACGGAAAGACTTCCTATTACGCTGATAAAAAGTTTAATTCATTTTGTCTGAGACCGATCAAAATATAATATAGGTAGCATAGAAATGAAATATCTCTGTATGATTCTTTCCTGCTTTTCAGGTTAAAGAACATACATGAGATATTCTAAAGGAATAAGAAAAGTAGTGTTCGCTGGAGATTTATCTGAAATCAGTTAGAAGAAATATTCCTTTGCGACAAATATTCAAACTATTTTTTTTAATTATCAGAGCGAATCATGCCAATTTATTGCAAATTGCTGACATTATGCTTTGATTTTAACGATTCGATAATTATACAACTCTCTTATATACGGGCCTTTACCCATAAGTTGCCATGGCTTGATCAGTATCGTCTCATATTGTGTTGCAACAGGCAACTGACTATCATTGCAGGTGGTTATGGCTTTACAGGTATAAAACAGGAAAGGTTGCCTTGTTTGGGCAACCTTTCCTGTATGTGGATCTTATTTTATCTCAGAATCAGATAATCTCTATCTCAAGAATCAGATAATCAGCTTCTTTACATTCTTTTTTTCCTCGGAGTTTTCCTTGATGTCGAATTTTTCGTAAACGGAATTCTGACTGATAAATTCGGGTACAATCTGTTTCATGATGCGTACCGTGTCCAGCACCTTTCCGGAGCGTGCGTTTTCGGTAAGGAAATCGATGCGGGGCTCTACTTCCCTGTAGTCGTACTCCCTTACTTTGGCTACACGGATCTTTTCGTGCGGGGTAGGCAAGGTGTTCTCTTCGTCGCTGAGCAGCTCTTCGTAGAGTTTTTCGCCCGGACGCAGACCGGTATATTCGATGCGGATGTCTTTATCTGGTTCGAATCCGGCCAATTCGATCATACGTCGTGCCAGGTTTGCAATCTTTACTGGTTCGCCCATCTCGAATATGAAGATTTCGCCACCTTTACCCATGGTTCCGGCCTCCAGTACCAAACGGCAGGCTTCGGGGATGGTCATAAAGTAGCGGATGATGTCCGGATGCGTCACCGTAACCGGTCCGCCGTTGGCAATCTGCTCGCGGAAACGGGGTATCACCGATCCGTTGCTGCCCAGTACGTTTCCGAAACGGGTGGTTATAAATTTAGTGGATCCCTGCTTGCTTCCGTTCTTAAGGGCGGTTGCCAGACTCTGAACGTATATTTCTGCCAGACGTTTGCTGCAACCCATTACATTGGTGGGATTCACGGCCTTGTCGGTAGACACCATCACGAAGCGTTCTACGTTGTATTTTACGGCCATATCGGCAACGTTGCGGGTACCCCGAACGTTTACGCGGATGGCTTCGCAGGGATTGCTCTCCATAAGGGGCACATGCTTATAGGCAGCGGCATGAAACACCACGTTGGGCTGATAACAACCGAAAATGGAATCTACACGGGTTTCGCTGCGCACATCACCAATCACCGGGGTGAAAGGCAGGGTTGGGAACTTCTCTTCAAGCTCGAGACGCAGGTTATGCATGGGTGTTTCGGCACTGTCGAACAATACCAGGTGCTTGATATGGAATTTAGCAAGCTGCCGGCATATCTCGCTGCCGATGGATCCGGCGGCACCGGTTACCATCACAGTCTTTCCGGCAAGGCTGTTGCCAATCTCGCTCATGTTGATCTTAATCTCGTCGCGCCCAAGCAGGTCTTCGATGCGTACCGGACGAACCGTACGGCGTACCTTTCCATCCATCAATTCTTCCATCGGGGGGAGGATAAGAGTCCGTAAATTCAGTTTCTCGCAATAACGTATCAACCGGTCTTGCTCTTGTTTGGCATCGTTTACCCCTACAAACAGAATCCCTTCCAGGGCATTCCGGTTCATCAGGGTGGTAAGTGCCAGCTTGTCTTCTACGTAGTAAACCGGCAACCCTCCGATGCTAAGCTCTTTTCCCTTGGGACCAACCACCAGATAGCCGCCTACTTTATATTCGCTCAGGTAGGCGTGGGGCATCAGGGCTGCTGCGGTGATGCTTTGGGGAGTGGTTCCGTAGATAAGCAGGCTGCGCTGGGTCTTGCCCGTATTGTTTAATATAAAATTGTAGATGTTGATCAGCGTTACACGCAGTCCCACAAGTAATGCACTGGTAGTCAGCGTATCGATAAAGAAGCACATCATCCAGAATTTCATGGGTTTGGGCGATCCAAGCATGTAGACTAATAGCAGTAACAGGGTCGATTTCGCCACTGCAGCTAGTCCGATTCGCCACAATTCCTGCAGGGTGGAATGGCGTACCACTCCCTTGTAGGGTTGAAAAACGGCAAATGACAGAATGCTTGCAAAAATGGAAAAGGTCCCCATCCGCAAGAACATGGCCAAATCTACATTCAGATTGATGGCATAACGCAGAAAAAAGATGGTGAATAATGTTACCGCAGTGGAGGTAGTAAGATCTGCAGTAAATATAATCCAACGGCTTAGATACTTAATCTGGGCTAGTTTGCTTAACTTAGCTTGAATGTTCGTTTTCATTTCTAAAATTTTAAAGGGTTCTTTTGGCTTAAGGGCTTCTTGTGCAACATACCAAAGGTTCGTCACCCCCACGGGAATGACAACAAATGGTTTGTTCGTAACAGATATACTGACTACAAAGATGTGATATATTTTTGTATTTTCAACATCTTTTTATTAAAAAATAGCATCGGAACTCTATTTTTCATTGAAAAATAATAGAAATTTAATGGTTTTGCAATCTATTTTATTGATTCTCTTTAACAAAATCCCATTACATTAAACTAAAAGGGACAGCACCTCCTTTCGGAGGCCTGTCTGTGTGGATTGTACGGGTTAAAGGGTTCCGATGGCCCTTCTGTTTTTTCCCTCTTTCTTTTGTAAATCGTCGCCCAGGTCTTCCCTGGCTTCGTTGGCCATTTGTTCCAGTCTGCCGGCAGCTTCGGGATATTGCGAAAGAACGTTGTAACGCTCGCCGGGATCTCTGCGTAAATCGATCAATATCTTCTCTTCCAACATCTTATTTTCGTCCACCCGGCCCGGCATGCCATCGTTTCCGGGGGCAAAACCTTCGTAAGTACGTGTGGGGTGAGGGAAGATGAGTTTAAACTCGCCATCACTTACAGCTTCCAGGCTGTTTCTTCTGTAATAATACAGAAAGCTGGTTCGTGGTGTAGATTTTGTATCTCCTTGCAATAGAGAGAACAGATTTACACCGTCCGTTTTATGAGACGGCATCGCTGCACCGCTGATATGGGCAAAGGTAGGCAGCAGGTCGATGTTTACGGCCAGTTTGTTGCATACAGATCCTGCAGGAATGGTTCCTTTCCATTGCATAAGGCAGGGTACACGCTGACCGCCCTCGAAGCTGGTGCCCTTGCCTTCCCTCAGACCGCCTGTGCTTCCGGCATGGTTGCCGTAATTAATCCATGGTCCATTGTCGGATGTTACCACCACCAACGTATTTTCATCCAGACCCTCTTTGCGTAGTTTCTGCAGAATTTGTCCTACACTCCAGTCAATTTCCATTATCACATCGCCATATAGTCCCTGTTTGCTCTTTCCCTTAAACTTATCCGAAACAAACAGCGGAACGTGGGGCATGGGGTGGGCCAGATAGATAAAGAAAGGACGTTTTTTGTTTTTGTCAATAAACTGGATGGCCCGTTCGGTGAAGTTGGTTGTAAACTGACTTTGATCCGGGTTGTATGCAATCACCTTGTCTCCTTCGTATAAAGGTAAATCCGGATAGGTTCCGGTTGGATGATGGGGCCACATGTCGTTGGAGTAGGGAATGCCGTAATACTCGTCGAACCCGTTGTGTGTGGGGAGGAATTTGGTATGGTGACCCAGGTGCCACTTACCGTAGGCGGCGCAGGCATATCCTTTTTGTTTGAGCACCTCAGCCATCGTGCTTTCGTTTTCATTGATCCCCGTAACCGCATCCGGACCGGGTGCTCCGGAAAAACCGATACGGTTGGGATAGCAACCGGTAAGCAGTCCCGCACGCGAGGCTCCGCTTACCGCCTGTACGGAGTAAAAACGGGTGAAACGCATGCCCTCGTTGCCCATCTTGTCGAGGTTGGGTGTTTCGTATCCAATAGCTCCCTGGGTTCCGATATCTCCGTAGCCCATGTCATCCATGAGGATGACAATTATATTGGGCTGTTTCTGAGCTTCTGCCGTAAAAATTGACAGCAATGCCGCTGCCGGTAATACTAGTTTCTTTTGTATCCGATTCATGATTTATCCTGTAAGTTGATTAACTGGTCTTCTTTCAGGATGTAAAGATAGTTTTTTTCGGTAAAACTATTCTACAATCAATTCGTCGAAGTATACCCAGGTGTCTTGCTGTGCTCTTACATGGTTTGCCGGACATTTACCGGGGTTGCCGAACTCAACTTTCAGGAAGCGCCCTTTCTGAGGGTGTACATCCAGATGGATATCTACGGCTTGAGTACCCTCTGCAAAGTTTTGCGCCTGTGTGCGTTGGATGGTGGCCACCTGGTGGTAGCTCTGACCGTTGTCCGACAGATAGAGTTTTACATACCGGGGCGGATGTACCCCCATGCCGAAGTTGTTGAGGGACCCCAGACTTACACGGGTGATTTTTTGTCGCTCTCCCAGGTCTGCCACGAAGGATCCGTCTTGCGCGTACCAACCGCACCATTCACCGTCGGTATGGCGGTCGCTTCCCCTCAGCCCGTTGGTAAGCAGACGGGTGTTGATATTTTCTCCGGTCACCGGTTTGGCTGTTGCTATATTGAAATGTACCGGCAGGGTAAGCACCTCGCCTTTTTGTTCGGATCCGTTGAAGGTAGCCGCCTTCAGGTTGCAATTGCCGGCGATGGTGAGAGGCGTTGAGTAGAGGGCCGACCGGCCATCGGGTGCGTCTCCGTTGGTAGTATAACGAATCTCCAGGTCCGGTCTGATACAGCTTAAGGAAACCTCCAGTTCACCGTTGCGGGGCAATACCTTATGGTCGATGTTGTACATGGAGCGGGCATAATCGATTCCTTTATGCGAAAGATGACGGTTAAAACGGTCCAGTCGGCTCAGGAAGCCGGTCCAGTCCTTTTTCCCCTTTTCGCTCCAGGCTACCTCGGCCAGGGCGGCCAACCGTGGGTAAATCAGGTATTCCACATCCTGGGGAGTACTGCAGAATTCCGTCCACAACGAACCCTGGATCCCTTGCAGCAGTTGACTGTAACCCGGTTTCCATTTATCTTTTACCGGCTCATATTGGTATACATCCTTCAGGGTATTGTTCCCAAAATAGGTGAGAGGCTCGAACCATTGGGGACCCTGGTAACGTATCAGGTAGAGGGTGCGGGCGGGGGTGAGTATAAACGGATGTCCCAGTTCGGCAGCTTTCAGTGCAGCTTCGCCATCGCCTCTCCAGCCATAGATTACTGCCCCCTCGGGAAGCTTGCTGTTGGTGAGCTCGTCCCAGCCCATCACGGTTTTTCCTTTGCTGCGCACGTAACGGCTTACCCGTTCCATGAAGTATCCTTGTAATTCCTCTTCGTTGGCCAGATTCTCTGTCTGGATGCGATGCTGACAAAGCGGACAGTTTTTCCAGTGGGTCTTTGCAGCTTCGTCGCCACCCAGGTGTACATAGCGCGAGGGAAACAGCGCCATCACCTCGTCCAGCACATTTTCGATAAAGGAGAATACGCTGTCGTTGCCTGCACAATAAATAATCTCTGCATTTTTACCACCCAGACCCGGAATCACTCCGATGAAGGATTTCACCACCGGACAGGCCAGTTCGGGGTAAGCGGCAAGGGAAGAGTTGGTATGGGCCGGCATTTCTATTTCCGGAATAATTTCGATCTGCCGGCTTTCGGCGTAATCGATAATCTCTTTCATCTCCTGTTGGGTGTAGAATCCCCCCTGGGTTGTTTGTTCGCCGGGAAGCGGGTTTTTTCTGGCCGGAAAAGGTTCATCCCTTTTCACCCGCCAGGCTCCTACCTGGGTTAAACGCGGATAACGTTTGATTTCGAGTCGCCAGCCATTATCATCCACCAGATGCAGGTGCAATTTATTTAGTTTGAGCAGCGCCATGCAATCGATGGTTCGCAGGAGGGTTGCTTTGGGAATAAAATAACGCGAAACATCCAGCATGAGTCCCCTGTACCCGAAACGGGGCTGATCGGTAATCTCCACACAGGGAAGCTCCCATCCCTGCGTCTGGTTGTTCGTATCCTTCCGAAGGTCGGGGGGCAGCAGCTGACGGATGGTCTGCAGCGCATAATAGAAGCCTGCCTTTCCGGAGGCCTGTATATGAAGAGAATCGGGGGTGATGCGGAGCCGGTATCCCTCGTCGGCCAGAGAATCGCAGTGATTCAGACTGATTACCTGCGGGCTGTGGGCGGGTGAATCGCAGTGAGTCAGACTTATTACCTGCAGGCTGTGGGCGGGTGTAGGAGCAGGCAGTTTCCCGGAGACCAAAGTCGCCGACGCAGCTGCCGGCAATGCCATCGTTGTTTTCGATGCAGGAAGCTTTCCGGCACTCTCGAATCGGATTACCTCCAACTTCCATCCGGAACCTTCTTTTTGCAGCTGTTGGCAGAAGCGCTTCACCACTTCAGCCTGTTCATCATTTTCTACCTGCCAGGGGGTGGCGGGGGTAAGCATAAAAGTTCCCGGACGATCTACCTGTGCCACAGGCTGTGGCACTACCTGGATACGTTTGGTTTGTGCAATAACACCCAGCTGTGCGTAGCCGGGTGTTACAAAGCACAAACAGATACCTAATACAATCTTTTGTATATTCATACTAACCTAAATCTTGAGTGAATTTCATAGTTCACAGCAAATATCCGGGTTTAGTATAAAAAGGATGTCTGTTTATGTCCAGAAGAAGTTTGTTATTTGTTTAAAAAGTAAAGTTTAGATATTTTCAAACATTGTTTAGTCAAATTTAAACCCCGGCATACGCCGTGCGGTTACTCTTTTACCACGGGAATATGTCCTATCTGCTTGATATGTTGCAGGTCGGCATAGTCGTACAGGTAAAATCCATCGTCGCCCACCATGAAGAGATATCCGTTTACCGGAATCACGTCGTAGGTTTTAATATCCGGAAATGCCGCCAGCTGATGCGATGTGATAGCCTGCTTGTCGGTTGCATCGTATACCTTCAGTCCCGCTTTGCCGTCGCATACGAACAACGTATTATTGTCGATTGCCAGTCCGTAGGGGTTGGTAAGGTTGTACGAGGCTGCGAGGGTGTTTGTCTTATAGTCGGCCGACAGCTTAACCACATCCAGCCGGTTGAAGTCGGCATGACAAACCTGTCCGCCTCTCAGCGTGATGTAAGCATATCCATCCTGCACCACCACCGGGTCGCAGCTGGTGGCATGCCAGAAGGTACTAACCAGTGCAGGCGTGTTGGGAACCTGCAGCGAGTAGATCAGCATTCCGTTGGGAGTCCCGAAAAAGAGATGCTTGTCGTACACAAACATCGTCTCGACATTGCCGTTCAGACTCGATTTGCCCACATTTACCAGCGTACCGCTTACATCGAATATATTCAGGATATAGGTGTCGGCTATGTAAAGGTACTTGTCGTATAACCCGAACCGGGCCATGGATCCGCTCTTTCCAAAACCGCTCCCGCTGATCCCTCCGGCCGAAAGTTTATCCGACGAACTTGAGTTTGCCAGGTTATCGTACATCGGATAATTCGGATAATAGCTAGGTTCCAGCTCCCTTTTCTCGGTGATGACCTCCCACTCCAGAATCACCCCTTTTTTCTGATCTATTCTGGTTACCGGAAATTCGTTGTCGGTAGCGGGAACCCGGTAGGGTAATACGTCCTTTAGCCGGTGACTCTCTTTTACGTTGCTTAAGTTGGATACATCCAGCGCCACCAGGTCTACATAGCTGTCGGCAAAAAGCAGCTGGTTACGTATGGCCATGTCCGTACAGCCCGGTATCTCTATAAAACCGATGTTTTTGGGGGAGGAAGGAGTGGATACATCAATCAAATGAATACCCTTCATCTGCTCTATTATCAGGATGTAATTATCCTTGAAATAGATCTTGCCCGGATGCTTCATCGGCTGGGCGGATGATGTCTTTACGGCACTCCGCAGATCGTCGTAACTCATGTATACCGGTGCGTTGGCGGTAAATATCTCGGTGTACTTGTCTGTGCACGAAAGCATTCCCAACAGAGAAAGCAGGCAGAACAAGTGAGTGTAGATTCGTTTCATATAGCTGTTTTTTTAATGGAATAGAATACCTAATTTGATGGATAACCGGTTGTAATCGGCCCGTAATTTATAATCGCTCTTGTCGCTGAAGCGAAGTTGGTGGAAGCGGTATCCGGCCGACAGCGTAATGCCATATCCATGACTGGTTTTAAAAAACAGTCCGGCGGATGGGTTGATAAGAAAACCTCCCTGAGCATCGAGGTTGTCTCTGGTGATGGGTTGCGGCCAGTAGGAACTCAGGTAGTCGTAAGGATAATAACCGCCGCTGATGCGGGTCTTGTTCTCCAGTGCGATGAGGTAACCGGCCTGAAGCGATACAAAAGGCGACACCTTGCGGTTGTTGAATTTGTATAGCAGGTTGGCAAATACAGGCAGATAGGTTTCATTGTAGAATTCAACACCGATACCGGCCCCTGCCGAAAGGTTGTTGCGGAACGAATAATTCATGGAAGAATGAAACAGAAAAGGAGCCTTATGCTCGTTGTCGGGATTGCCAATCATCACTCCCCCTTCGGAAAGGTTGAACCATTTCCCGGGGCGGATATCGAAGAATTCGGCATCTCCTTTCTCCCTGGCTTGTCTGGTTGCTGCTTCCGGTTTGTTAAGGGTGATCTTTTCAACTTCGGAAGCGTCGATAATCTTCGACTCTTTGCCCTGCATGATCCGGATCTTTTCCAGATCGGATGAGTAGATGTACTTACCTTTCACAACAGAGCCGTCTTTCATGTGGATATACCCTTTTTCCATCAGGGCTTTATCTCCGGTGGTGCTTACCTGCGATGTGGCAGAAATCATTGTACACCAAAGAATCAGGTTAATAAGGAAAACTCGCTTTATCATAAGCTATCAAATTTATGGTTCTTTCTATTAGATGCTGTCAATATGAAAAAAGCTGGATGGAAACTTTTATTTTTCTTATAATTTTATTGTTACCCTTTCAGAGACTGCTTATTTGATAAAGGAATAACGCTCCGGTGTCAACGATTTCAGTATGTTTTTTATCCTTAAGGGAACGTAAAACTTTCCTTAAGGATAAAAAAAATTACCCTTAAGAGAAGTTTTATTTTCACTTAAGGGAAGATTTTCCAATAGGGGGGATTGTGACTTTTACTGATTTGAGTCTTGATTAATCCGGATTTGAGCAGGCACTTTTGTTAATTTGATACGAGACCATATCCTGATTTTATAGACTCTCTTTTATTCTTTAGCGCCCTTTATTCGCCAGGTATTGGGTGAAGCCTTCGGAATGTTCGGTTTTGTAGTTGCCTACAGAATCGGTGTAAATAATAAAGTATTCAATTTCCGGAACCCTCTTTTTAAGTTCGCGTGCCTTTTCGGAACCCAGTGCCATAAACGAGGTGGCATAGCCATCGGCTGTAGTACAGTCGGGTGCGATGATGGTGGCACTCAGGATGTCTTGTTCGGCAGGATATCCCGTAATCGGATTGATGGTGTGACCATACTTCTTACCGCCTTTTTCATAAAAGTTACGGTAATTTCCGGAGGTGGCCAATCCCACTTTACCGCACAAGTGTGCAATCTCCTCCAGCTCCTGGTTCAGTCCGGCCGGATCGTCGGTGGGTTTGTTTATCCCGATACGCCAGCATTCGCCTTTGGGATTCACCCCTTTGGCCATCACTTCGCCGCCAATCTCCACCATATAGTTTTCGATACCCTTGCTTTCCAGCAGGTTGGCAATCACGTCGCAGCTTAGTCCGTCGCCCAAGGCCGAAAAATTAAGCAGAATACGTGGGTCGTCCTTCGTCACCCGGTTGCCCTGCAGGTGCACCTTGGTATATCCTACAAAAGAACGGATGCTATCTATCGCCTGGGGTGTGACACTGTCTTTTTTGCTGAACCCGAATCCCCAGAGATTGATCAACGGGGCACAGGTTACATCGAACATCCCATCGGTCTTTTGCGAGATTTCCATCGCCTTGTTGAAAACAACACCGAAGAGAGAATCCACTTCCACCGCTTCATTCCGGTTTACCTGCGATATGATGGAGGTGGAGTCGAAGGGATTGATGGAGTGATAATACCCCTTCAATGCCTCTTGTATCTCTTTGTCCAATGCCTTGGTATAGCTGTATTTGATGTGGTAAGGGGTATGCAGACTACCGGCAGTTTCGAAATACTGCGTTTTTTCCTGACAGCTGAAAAGCACCATGGCACAGAGCAGAAAAAGGATGGAGGATAGGATTCCTGTTTTCATATGAATCGATAAATTTAGGTTGCAAAGGTATAAATTTAAACGGATATGAATTTGTTGCGGATAACCTTAAATTGAGTTAAGATTGATTATAATCAAGCAATAATTGCTTCCCTTTTTTTCAAAAAGCCTATCTTTGGACTCCGTTTTTTTAAATCTGATATCTCAATTATTATGAAAACACATCTTCTCTGCCTGTTTATCCTGCTTTTAAGTCTGCCTATGTTTGCGCAGACACGGCTCACGGGAGTCAGCCAAAACGATATAAACCCCTCTTTGCTGCAGGGCCGATGGAAGGCCCGCTGGATTTCCGTACCCGACGAGGCGGCGAATACCTACGGAGTATACCATTTCCGTAAATCCTTTTCACTGGATACCCTGCCGGAACGTTTTCTGGTGCATGTAACAGCCGACAACCGGTATAAGCTGTTCCTGAACGGAACGATGGTTTCGCTGGGTCCGGCCCGGGGAGATGTATACAACTGGTCGTACGAGACGGTGGATCTCTCACCCTGGCTTCGTAAGGGAGTCAACGTGCTGGCTGCCGTGGTGTGGAACTTTGCCGAGCAGAAGCCGCTGGCCCAGGTAAGCTTTAATCAGACCGGTTTCCTGATGCAGGGCAATACCGCCACCGAAGAGGTGGTGAATACCGATGCAAGCTGGCTGTGTACCACCAACAAGGCCTATGCTCCGTGGTGGAAGCCGGTACATGGTTACTATGCCGTTGGTGCCTGCGAACAGCTGGATGCCGCCCTTTATCCGTGGGGATGGGAACAACCCCAATACGACGATGCCGGATGGAAGAAGGCACGTGCGGGAATGGAAGGAGCTGCCAAAGGGGCGAGGGATTATCCCGGCCGACTGCTGGTACCGCGTCCGATTCCGCCCATGGAGATGAAAACGGAGCGTTTCCAGGCCGTACGCAGGGCACAGGGCATCACTTGTCCCAAGGATTTTCCACAGAAAAAGGTTGCTTTACATATACCGGCACATACCGAAGCGGTGCTGCTGCTGGATCAGAAACAACTTACTACCGGCTACCTCACCCTGCTGTTCAGCAAAGGAAAAGGGGCGGAGATACGGATTACCTATGCTGAGGCCATGTACGAAGATAAGGTGGATAAGACTACCAAATCCTATAGTCTCCCGGTAAAAGGACACAGAGACAGCATCGAAGGTAAAAAGATGATCGGTTACGAAGACAGGCTCTTGCCCGACGGTGGCGACGGCCGTTCTTTCACCTCCTTGTGGTGGCGTACCTGGCGCTATGTGCAGCTTACCATCACCACCGCCGGCGAGCCTCTGGTGGTGGACGACCTGTACGGCACTTTTACGGGCTATCCGTTCAAACAAGATATTACCTTCGCGGCACCTGCACTTCCCGAACTGAACGAGATGCTTTCCATCGGTTGGCGTACGGCCCGCCTGTGTGCCAACGAGACCTACATGGATTGTCCCTATTACGAGCAGTTGCAATATTTTGGCGATACACGTATCCAGGCAATGGTTACCATGTTCAATACGCGTGATACGTTTATGGTGAAGAATGCCCTGGAGCAGGGCCGTCAGTCCATCGTAGCCGATGGCATCACCATGAGCCGGTACCCTTCGTACCTGCACCAGTTTATTTCGTCCTTCTCCTTGTGGTGGATATGTATGGGTCACGATTACTGGATGTATCGCGGCGACGAGGCCTATCTTAAAACGCTGTTGCCTGCCTATCGGGGTATTTTATCCTGGTACGAACAATACCTGAAACCGGACGCCAGTCTGGCTTATGTGCCCCATTGGTTCTTTGCCGACTGGAGCGACGATTTTCCCAATGGCGAACCTATCCGCGAGAAGGAGGGGAATTCCGCATTTCAGGATCTGATGTATATCCTCACCCTGGATGCCGCCGCCCCCATGGAGGAGCGTTTCGGGATGCCTTCCATGGCCGGTCATTACCGCGAAATAGCCACTGCCATGCGTAACACGATCCGTGCCAAGTACTGGAACGAGGCCAAGGGGTTGTTTGCCGACACCTACGAGCAGAAAAGCTACTCCCAGCATGTTAACTCGCTGGCTGTGCTGGCCGATGTGGTGAAAGGAGACGAAGCGGCACGGGTGATGAGCCGCTGCCTGGCGGATACGTCGCTGGCCCAGGCAACCATCTATTTCAGATACTATGTGCACAATGCCCTGAACAAGGCCGGCATGGGAGATCAGTTGCTGGACAACCTGCAGATATGGAGGGATCAGATGGCACTGGGACTAACAACCTGGGCGGAGATGCCCGAGCCGTCGCGATCCGACTGCCATGCCTGGGGTGCCAGTCCGAATATCGAATTTTACCGCATCCTGCTGGGAATAGACAGTGCGGCTCCGGGTTTCCGTAAAATCAGGATTGCCCCTTCGCTGGGCAACCTGAAGGAGGTATCCGGATCCATGCCTCACCCTGCGGGTAAGGTGGCTGTATCCTATAAAATAGGGAAAAAAGGCGACCTGCAGGTACGTATCGAACTGCCGGCAGGTACCGGCGGAACGTTCGTCTGGAAAGGAACGGAGCGTGAATTGAACGAAGGAATCTCCACTTTCAGCATTCCCTGAAAGATTTTGTCGTATTGTGAAGACTGATATACGCAAATTGAGGAGGGATTCGCGACGTTTGGATTTAATTTTGCATCGGAGCTCAGCTTTTGATGCCTTGAACTTATTGAATACCCGTCTGTGTCTGAGCAATCTGGCCAAGCGGATATTCAATAAGTTGTTTTTATTGATAATTTATTGACAATCTAATAAGAATGGAAACAACAGAAATAGGAAGAAGAGACTTTCTAAAAACCGTAGGAGCACTGGGCAGCAGCGGATTGCTGCTTACCGCTTTTCCTTGGTTACAATCCTTTGCCGCCGATAATCAGAAGGCGCTGAAGGGTGAAAAGGCTAAACTGGCTATCATCGGTACGGGTTCAAGAGGGATGTACCACATCAACAACCTGCTCAACACCCGTCAGGCCGAGATTGTAGCCCTTTGTGATATCTATAAACCTCACCTCGATCAGGCAGCCGCCCTTTGTCCGAAGGCAAAAAAATACAGCGATTACCGGGAGGTACTTGCTTCGCCCGATGTACAAGGCATCATAATCGCCTGTCCGCTTCACGAACATGCTCCCATCGCCATTGCCGGGATGAAAGCCGGAAAGCATGTATTCAGCGAGAAATCCATGGCCCGCACCCTGGACCAGTGTAAGGAGATGTACGATGTGTACAAGCAGACCGGCCAGGTTCTGTATATCGGTCAGCAACGCTTGTTCGACAAAAAATATATCAAGGCCCTCGAAATGGTGCATAACGGTACCATCGGTGAGGTAGTGGGACTGCGTAACTTCTGGTTCCGCAACAACGACTGGCGCCGGCCGGTTCCGGAGCCTTCGCTGGAGCGTCAGATAAACTGGCGTCTGTATAAGGAATATTCCGGGGGACTGATGACGGAGCTGGCTACACATCAGCTGCAGATCGGAACCTGGGCGCTGAAGTCGATCCCCGATTACATCATGGGTAGCGGAGATATCACCTTCTGGAAAGATGGACGCGAGGTATACGACAATGTGAATGTGATTTACCATTATCCCAACGGTGTGAAGATGACCTTCGAGTCGATCATCTCCAATAAGAAATACGGGATGGATGAACAGATACTGGGGCATAAGGGTACCCTGGAGCTTGCCAAAGGGAAGTACTTTTTTGAAGAGGTTAAACCGGCCCCGGGTATCCAGCAACTGATCAACCAGATTGAACATAAGGTGTTCGACCAGGTTTCGTTTGCCGGTCCGAGTTGGGTGCCCGAGACGGCATCGGAAGATAACGGCGAATTTATTGTAGATAAGGTGAAGACCCACGATGGATCCAATACAACGGGAGCTGCGGGCGACGGATCGGAAGAGCTGGTGGCTTCGTTCTGCGACTCGGTGATAACCGGCAAGCCTATTCCGGTGCTGGTGGAAGAGGCTTACTACTCTTCGGTGCTTGCCCTGCTGGGACTAAAAGCCATGGAAGAGCGTAGTATCATCGAATTTCCGGAGGAGTATAAGATTCCGTATTTAAATCACGCATAGTTAAAAAACGAGGTCGTAAAATTCTAGTTATATGAAAGATATTGTATTTACCGCAAAAAGACAGCGCACGGAGTTGATTGTGTTTGGTGTATGCCTTTTGGTGTCGTTTTTGATGAATGTGTATGCCATCGTTGCATTTAATACCGAATGGAAAGAGCTCTATACTCAATTGCTTTGGGTTTTGGCCATTGCTGTATTCCTGTATGCCGTATCCGTAGGTGTAAGGTTGCTCTATGCCGGTGTAAGATCTGTGTTGAAGTCCAATAAGAAATAATTGATTCTTTGTGATGTGTCTGAAAGGCGCCGACTGACAATCGGCGCTTTTCTATTTTTACTACCTTTGTCCCCAAAAATGAAATTATGCGGGAAGCCTTTATAAAATTGCATCTTTCCATTCTGTTGGCCGGGTTTACGGGGATATTCGGTAAGTTGATCTCCTTAAGCGAAGGGGTGCTGGTCTGGTACCGCATGCTTATCGCCTCATTGATGCTGCTGGCATTCCTGTGGATGGGAAAGAAGCTGCGGAAGGTCTCCTGGGGTAGTTTTATGAAGATTGCCGGAGCCGGTCTGCTCTTGTCGCTTCACTGGTTGTTCTTTTACGGAAGTATCAAGGCGTCTAACGTATCCATCGGTGTGGTCTGTTTTTCGCTGACCGGTTTTTTTACCGCCCTGTTTGAACCGCTTTTGAACCGGAAGCGCATCTCGCTGCTTGAGTTGGGGTTCAGCCTGATAACACTACTGGGTATCGTACTGATCTTTCATTTTGAAATGCGTTTCCGCTACGGGATACTGTTAGGGGTTGTCTCGTCGGCCCTGGCCGCCCTGTTTACGGTTGCCAATAAAAAAGTGGGTACAATCACGGCTCCGTCTACCGTCTTGCTGTACGAGCTGGTTGGCGGATTTTTGTTTATAACGATCCTGCTTCCGGTTTATCTCTATTTTTATCCGCAGGATTACCTGATACCCGGCACAACCGACCTGGTATATCTTTTCCTTTTTGCTTTTTTCTGTACCATCTGCATGTGCATACTCCAGATACAGGCGCTGAAAAGTATTTCTGCCTTTACGATGAATTTAAGCTATAACCTCGAACCTGTTTACAGCATCGCCCTGGCCATGCTTATTCTGGGTGAGGCCAAAGAGCTTACCCTGTCGTTCTATGCCGGGTTGACGCTTATCGTATTTTCGGTTGTACTACAGATGGCTCATGTGATGAAGCAGCGGCGACTCAATAAATAGGCATGCCATCTCTAGGAGGAGTTATCCCCCGGAAAAGAGAAGGATGTATCTCCCCCGAAAAAAGGAAATGGATCTTAACGACTTTTCTCCAGGAAATCCCGAAGGATGGTGACTACCCATACCGAGAGTACGAAGGGTGCTGTAAGTGTTATAATATTCCATTGCATCCCTATCCACTGCAGGAGGATGGATATCAGTACGGAGAGTACGGCCCACAATCCGGACTGCAGACTTTTGCTTCCTACCGCTATGGCACACAGAACACCGTTGTATCCAATCAGTCCGGCGTTAAGTGATGCATTATCCATGCCGGTAATCAGCGCTACACCGATGGAAATGGAGGAGGCCAGGATGACGTAAAAGGCATTGATCCGGGAATTGATACTTATGGCCAGCAGAAAAAACAATCCCGCCCATATCGTATTCCCCTGAAACATTACTTGTCCGATGTTGAGGCAGAAGGCAGCCGGCAGATCGGGAGAGGGTGTGATACCGGCTGCTGCGCCGGTCACCAGTAAAGACGGTCCGAACCAATTGCATCCAATCAACAGTATCCATACAGACAAGATAAAAGGTGCTGTAAATCCCGACAAGCGTTGCTGGAGGCTGAAAAGCCTGGTGATCCATGTAGACAGGGCAGAAGTAAAGGCCAAAAGCAGCACTGAAAGCCACGTAATCTCCATAAACACTCCTACGGCAATGCCAACAAGAGTTCCGTTAAAACCAAACAACCCATCTTTTATGGCTTCACGGTTATACTTACAAATCAAGGCGGTAGCTGTACTTACAAGATTACCCAAAACAGCCAACAGAGCCAATTGCCATGAATTGCATAGAAGTCCGGCCAACATCAGCACTCCGGAGAATGCATTGTTCTGGAACATCACCTGGCCGATACCACGACTTAAAGTAAACAATCCTTCTCGTATGGTTACAACAATTGGGTTACCAGTCTCTGTTTCCATAGATAAACTTTCGTTTACTTTTTCTTTATTCATATTCGTATTTTTTTAGACAAAGATAAATCTTATTGATTAAATTTAATTCATTTTACTGAGCTAAATATCCATTTTTCACTAATTCTTTATACTCTTAAAACAGATCTATACGATCATTTTACAGTATGAAATTATGAATTTTATACTGTAAAATGTTGTTTTTACTGCAGGGGCATACAAACACCCAATATAACAGTCACCTTTTATGGATCAAATAGACAATAGAGATATCTATTTTTTCAGAATATAGTGTTCCTCAAGGTTGCCTGTTATCACTTCTTTATTTCTGTCAAGCATACGAAGACGGTTTTCTTCCACTTTATAAAAGACCGTATCTTGTCTTTCATCTATAGTGTATAAGTAGTTTCCATTAATGCTATATG
>OBMA010000609.1_pt1 | contig 21436 bp, 20 predicted proteins | sample 1539141 | NCBI WGS metagenome assembly OBMA01 (sample SAMEA3991484, study PRJEB22521) | metagenome | biome: anthropogenic terrestrial biome; feature: sewage plant; material: raw primary sludge | place: Sweden | collected 2012-09-26
AGATCCCCGGCTACTACCTCAAGATACCTGATATGGTGATAACAGGAGCCATTGCAATATTAACAGGTAAAATTATAGATAAAATAAAAAGGAGCAGTATAACATGATGTCTATTCAGGAAAGAGCAGATATAGCAGTACAAATGAAAAAGAACGGATATAATTGCTGTGAAGCAGTTACAGCATCATTTGCAGATGTTGAAGGTATTGATGCGGAAATTATGAAAAAGGTTTCTTCGGGATTTGGTGCAGGAATGGGATGTATGGAAGCAACATGCGGAGCACTTGCAGGTGCAGTAATGGTAGCAGGTGTGTTGCAAAATGGTTCTGGTACAGTACAGAAATCAAGGGAGATCCTTGAAAATTTTGAAAAAAAATCAGGGGCGACAATTTGCAGAGAACTTAAAGGAATCGGAACCGGTAAAGTGTTATGCGAGTGTAATGACTGTGTGAGAAATGCAGTATATGCGTTAGCTGAAGCATTAAATCTTGAATAAAATAATATCATTATATAAAATTTATAATATTGACAAATACCCCTCACGGGTATATCTTACAAATTAAAGATATACCCGTGAGGGGTATTTTTGAAAACAGATAATTAAAGAAAGGAAAATTATGAAAGAAAAAGCAGAAAAGGAAGATGTTGAAGAAGATATTGAAGAAAGAATATGTCCTGTATGTTCTGAGAGACATAAAAAGAGGGGGGATAAAGAATATAAGGATCTGATGAACAGGCTTCACAGAATCGAAGGACAAGTCCGTGGGATAGAAGGAATGGTAGAAAAAAACATGTACTGTCCTGATATACTTATTCAGGTTTCTGCAGTTCAGTCGGCGTTAAATAGTTTTAATAAAATTCTGCTTGGAAATCATATAAAATCATGTGTTGCTGAAGATATTAGAGCCGGAAATGATGAAGCGATAGAAGAACTTGTTGCTATAATGCAAAAACTTATGAAATAGTTTTTGCATTCCGTGAATTACTTTTGATAAGTTTACGGGTATATGAAGACGATCACAATGTCAGTATAGATAAAAATATAATCTGGCGGAAATGGAAATCTATGGAAAAAGTGGAAACAGTAAAAAAAAATAAAAAAACAGAGAAGTATAAGATAACTGGAATGAGCTGTGCAGCATGCCAGACACGTATTGAGAAAGCCATATCAGCTGTACCAGGGGTGGAGAAATGTGCTGTAAGTCTTTTGACTGAAGAAATGAGTGTGGAAGGGACTGCAAAATCGCAGGATATAATATGTGCTGTAAAAAGGACAGGTTATGGAGCTGAAATAAGTGCTGATGAAACCATTACAAATTATGAGACATTAACTTTGAAAAAGAGACTGATAGTATCGTTATGTTTTCTTATGGTTATGATGTATTTTACAATGATGCATAGTATGTGGAATCTTTATATACCGCCATTTTTCCAAAATCCGATAAATTTAGGCATTTTTGAAATGATAATTTCAGGAATAATCCTTTTTATTAACAGAAAATTTTTTATATCTGGATTAAAAAGTTTAATTCATGGAGCACCAAATATGGATACTCTGGTTATGCTTGGGACTGCAGCTGCATTTGGCTACAGTGTGGCAGAACTTTTTGTAATGGGTACAAGAGTCGGTACAGATAGCGAATTGCTGAAAAAATATAGTATGAATTTGTATTTTGAATCGGCAGCAATGATTCCAACTATAATTACAGTTGGAAAAATGCTTGAAGCGATGGCTAAAGGACGTGCTACGGATGCTTTGAAAGGACTTATGAAACTGAAACCATATAAAGCGACAGTTTTAAGAAATGGAGAAAAGTTTGAAATAAAAGCTGAAGAAGTGAAAATTGATGATATTTATATTGTAAGACCAGGAGAAGAAATACCTGTTGATGGGATAATTATAGAAGGAGATACATCTATAAATGAATCATCATTAACAGGAGAGAGTATTCCTGCAGATAAAAAGGCAGGGGATAAGGTATTTGCAGCAACAATTAATACAACAGGATATATTACGTGTCGTGCAACAAATGCGGGATATGATACAGCTTTGTCACAAATAATAAAAATGGTAAGAAATGCAGCAACTACAAAGGCACCTATTGCCAGAATGGCTGATAAAGTTTCAGGAATATTTGTACCGATAGTAATTGGAATAGCAATTATCACATTTGCAGGATGGATGTTTATTGGAAAAGATATTTCTTTTGCATTGGAACGTGGAGTGTCAGTTCTTGTTATTTCGTGCCCATGTGCACTCGGGCTTGCGACGCCGGTGGCAATTATAGTCGGAAATGGTATTGGTGCAAAAAATGGAATTTTATATAAAACATCTGAAGCACTTGAAATAGCAGGACAGGTACGAACAGTTATTCTTGATAAGACAGGCACAATAACTAATGGAAAACCAGAAGTTACAGGTGTATTTCCGGAAGAATGTACAGAAAATGAACTGCTTTATATTGCAAATGCACTTGAGGAAAAATCAGAGCATCCACTTGCGAAAGCTGTTACAGAATATGCAGTGAAAAAGGGAATAAACAGTATTGATGCAAAAGATCTTAAAGTCATTACAGGAAGAGGGCTGATGGCAAAAATAAAATCAAAATTTAAAATGAACTTTATATATGGTGGAAATTATGAATATATTTATTCCATGCTGGATGAAAGAAATAAAGAACAATACTTTGAATCTTATAAAAAAAATGATTTGAAAAAATTATCATCTGAAGGAAAAACAATAATTTCTTTTGTGAAAGAAGTAGAAAATGAAAGAAAATATATAGGTTCAATAGCAGTCGCAGATTCAGTGAAGAAAGATAGTTTTGAGGCTGTAAGTCAGCTGCATAATATGGGAATCAGAGTTGTAATGCTTACAGGAGATAATATGCCATGTGCAAAAGCTATTGGCAGGATTTCAGGAGTTGATGAAGTTATAGCAGATGTTATGCCGGATGAAAAAGGAAAAATCGTGCAGCAGTTGAAAAAATCAGGAAAAACAATCATGGTTGGAGATGGGATTAATGATGCACCAGCACTTACAGTAGCGGATCTCGGAATGGCTATAGGAGCAGGGACAGATATTGCTATAGATGCCGCAGGAGTAGTATTGATGAAGAGTTCACTGATTGATGCGGTGGCAGCAATCAGACTTGGTCGATATGTCATAAAAAATATTCATGAAAATTTATTCTGGGCTTTCTGTTATAATATAATTTGTATTCCGCTTGCAATTGGACTATTCGGGGTAAATATGAATCCTATGTATGGGGCAGCGGCCATGGGACTTTCATCTTCATTTGTATGTATGAATGCACTAAGGCTGAATTTTATGAATATATACAGTACAAAACATGATCATAAGAAAAATAAAAGTATTAATAAAGTTACTATTAATCGTGAGATTGAAAATATTGATAAAAACCGTATTAATCAAGGCGAAAAAATGATAATAAGTACAGATGAACAAAGAAAGGATGAATTTATTATGCAAAAAACAATCAGAATAGAAGGAATGATGTGCGGACATTGTGCTGCAACTGTAAAGAAAGCATTACTTTCAATTGACGGTATTCAGAGTGCAGATGTAAGCTATGAAAAAGGGACAGCAATTGTCGCTCTTTCAAAGGATGTAGAGGAAAAAGTGATAAAAAAAGTTATTGAAGATAATGATTATAAAGTTACTTTGATAGAAAAATAATTGTTTTACAGAAATTATCCTTTGGAGGTAATGCGGTGAAAAATTTGAATGGAATAGATGAAAACGATTTGAAAATTTTAAAAAGGTCACCGATTTTTCATGGCATTCATACTGAAGAACTTGCAGAGGTTATAAGCAGCCTTTCTTATTCAGTTCATTCATACCAGAAAGGTGAAGTGATTTTCAGCGAGGATGAAAAACCAAGAAATGTAATGATTCTTCTGTCTGGATCACTGACTCTTGCAAGCGATACAGTAAATGGAAAAAGAATAGTACTTTCAATTGTAAACATGCCTGGTGAATTATTCGGTGAAATATATGCATTTATCGGTCTTCCATATTATGATATGTATGCAATGGCAGATTTTGATTCAAGGGTGCTTTTTGTAAGTTCAGAAATTGTAAAACCTGAAGATGGAGATAAATTAGATTCCTGCGGCAGAATTCAGGAAATAATAAGAAATAATCTTATAAGAGTATTTGCAACGAAAGCATATAGTATGAACAGACGTCTTAGAATTCTTGGAGGCGGAAATATTCGTGAGAAAATTGTGCGTTATATACATGAACATCATCTTGGCGGAGACTATGTTGTCACACCTACAAGAGAAGCATGGGCGGATTATTTAAATGTTACACGCCCATCATTATCAAGAGAACTAAGTCACATGGCAGCAGAAAATCTTATCAGAATATCAGGAAGAAAAATTTATATTATAGAAGAAAATAAACTTGAAGAATATCTGTAAAGTTTAATGATTTAATTTTATTTGAACAATAAGTTTATTTGCAGATAGAACTCACAATTTTAATCAGGATGTCAAATGATAAGAAGAGGGCGATGATCTATAGATGTTGAAAAAGCAATAAGGGTTTTTGTACGCCCGAATTGTTGAAATTCGTTAATAAGGTGATCAAGTTCTTCAGGTCTGTTATATAGAACTTGAATTAACATTGAATAGTCACCTGTCACGCAGCTGCATTCAATCACATTAGGAATATTTTGAATAAAAGAATAAAATTTATTTTTGTCTTTTGGAGCAACTTCCAGATTGATAAAAGCTTTTATATGAAAACCTATCAGAGAGTAGTCAATTTCTGTTGTGAAATTTTTTATAAGACCAATTTCCTGCATTTTACTTATTCTGGAAGCAACTGCTGGTGAAGACATATAATTTTGACTGGCAATATCCTTAAGTGAAATGCGGGAATTTTTTTGAAGCATAGTAATGATTTTTTTATCAGTTCTGTCTATAGATATATCATCCATTTTTATCACCTCAATCAGAAAAATCAGTCAGATACATAGCTTATCATGACACTATAAAAATCTTATCGGAATCATAACATATTTGAGAAATCTGAAAATATGAAGATTTTCACCAGATAAGCGTGTCAGAATAACATAAATTCCATAACTGTTGACATAGAGGTTTATTTTATTAATTATCAACAGCCACTTTTGAACGAAAAGTAGGTATTTCACTTTTGGATTGTAAACAAAAAAGAGTGGTGATATTGTATGCCACATGAATGAGCCGGTAAATGCAGAATAGTTAAATCAAAAGTGAGGTAAAACTATGAAAATGAGAATGGAATCAGATTCAATTGGAATTATGGAAGTGCCAGATGAAGCTTATTATGGCGTTCAGGCTAAGCGCGCAGAGCAGAATTTCTGTATTACAGGAAATGAAATAAATCCTGAATTTATAAAAAATCTTGCACTTATAAAGAAAACGGCTGCGATTGTAAATTACCGTGCCGGTCTTCTGTCAGAGGATATAATGGAGGCAATTATAGAAAGCTGTGATGAGATATCAGATGGAAAATTAAAAAAAGAATTTATAGTTGATCCGGTTCAGGGAGGAGCCGGAACAAGTATGAATATGAATATGAACGAAGTTATTGCAAATAGAGCAACCGAACTTTTGGGAGGAAAACTTGGAAGTTATTCAAAAGTTCATCCAAATGATCATGTGAATATGGCACAGTCAACTAATGATGTAATTCCAACGGCTGGCAAAATGACAGTTATAACGTTGATGAAATCGCTTATATGTGAATTAGACAGACTTGAACACGCGTTGTCTTCCAAGGCTGCAGAATTTAAAGATGTTATAAAAATGGGAAGAACACAGCTTCAGGATGCAGTTCCGATGACAATGGGTGAAGCGTTTTGCGGATATGCATCTATGATAGATCGCAGTAAAAAAAGAATTGAGAAAGCTTGCCTTGAAATGCATAGTGTTAATTTAGGAGGTACAGCAATTGGTTCAGGAATAAACGCTTCACAGTATTATGAATCAAATGTTGTCTCTGAACTAAGTAAAATGTTTGGAAGCAAGATGGAACAGGCTGATGACTTATTTGATTCAACAGAAAATCTTGATGGCTTTGTTGCTGTATCAGGAGCAATTAAAGTGTGTGCAGTAAGTCTGTCAAAAATGAGCAATGATATAAGGCTTTTATCATCAGGACCGAGGTGCGGATTTAATGAAATAAACATTCCTGCTAAGCAGAATGGATCATCAATTATGCCAGGAAAAGTAAATCCGGTCATTCCGGAAGTTGTAACGCAAGCTGCGTTTCTTGTAATAGGACATGATACAACAATCACTATGGCCGCAGAGGCGGGACAAATGGAATTAAATGCATTTGAACCCGTAGTATTTTATCAGATTTTTGAATCAATATGTGCATTGACTGGAGCAGTAAGAACATTGACTGATAACTGTATTATTGGTATTACAGTTAATAAAGAACACTGTAAAGAACTTGAGGAGTCAAGCGTAGGTATAGCAACGGCGTTATGCCCATATCTCGGGTATCAGAAATCGGCAGCAATAGCCAAAGAAGCATTAAAGGAAAATCGTACAGTCCGTGATATAGTTCTTTCTGAAAAACTTATGGAAAAAGATAAATTGGATGAAGTATTAAATCCACTGTATATGACAGAGGCAAAAAAACCTGCGTGAAATACATTGGTACAAGTACTCGTTTTATGAAAAGATTTAGGATATAATAAAAAATAATTTTCATAATCGGGAGGAAAGCAAAATGACAGGGAAAATTACAGATTCAATTATTTATATAGGGGTAAATGACAGAGATATAGATTTATTTGAGAGTCAGTACAAAGTACCCAATGGTATGGCATATAATTCATATGTTATTCTTGATAAAAAGACAGCACTTATGGATACTGTTGATGCAAGAAAAACATCTGAATGGGAGATAAATCTCAATGAGGCACTTGATGGACGAAAGCTTGATTATATTATAGTTCAGCATCTTGAACCAGATCATTCAGGAAGCCTCCAAAAGGCAATCAATGCATATCCGGAAGCCAAAATTGTAGGAAGTGAAATGACTATAAAAATGCTGCCTCAGTTTGTTGAATGTGATTTGGCAGGACGTACATTGGCAGTTAAAGAAGGAGAAGAGCTTTCACTGGGTTCACATACACTGACATTTGTAATGGCACCAATGGTACATTGGCCGGAAGTTATGGTTACATATGAAAAGGAAGATAAAATACTTTTTTCTGCTGATGCATTTGGAAAATTCGGAACTACAGATGCAGATGAACCGTGGATAGATGAAGCACGCAGATATTATATAAATATTGTAGGAAAATATGGAGCAAGTGTTACAACATTACTTGGAAAGGCAGCTAATCTTGAAATAGAAAAAATTTGTGCACTTCATGGTCCGGTTTTGACTGAAAATATAGGATATTACGTTGATCTTTATAAGACATGGAGCAGTTATGAACCTGAAAAGAAAGGTGTCTTTGTTGCAGTAGCTTCAATTCATGGGAATACAAAAAAAGCAGCTGATGAATTTGTAGAAATTCTGAAAGAGAAAGGTGAAGAAAATGTAGTCGAACTTGAGATTTCACGTTCTGACATTTCAGAGTGTGTTGCAAAGTGCTTTGAATATGATCGTATAGTTTTTGCTGCTGCTTCATATGACGGAGGAGTATTTCTTCCTATGGCAGATCTTCTTACACATCTTTCTGCAAAGACATGGAGAAAAAGAAAGGTTGGATTCATCCAGAATGGTTCATGGGCACCGACAGCACTTACTGCTATGAAAAAATCACTTGATGCAATGAAAGATATTTCATATATAGATTCACCTGTAACAATAATGTCAACTGTAAAGCTGACGGATAAAGAAAAATTTTATGAACTTGCAGATGCTGTAATTGCAGCCGGAAAGAATGAAGCATTTTAAAAAAATGATAAGAAATAGATAAATATTCAGAAATCGCAGGTTGTATAAAAGTTATATAATGTAAGAGCAGAAAGAAAAAGTGGATTCATCCGGTTTGCTCCGGGTGAATCCGCTTTTTTGAGTTTTTATTATCTTACATTTATAATCTTAGATTAATGAACTTGCATTTATGATTTTACATTCATGAGCTTATATTTTTTTCTGATAATTATGGCTGACATAAAATGTAGAATTGAAATGCAGAGCCAGCTGAAATATTTTATTTATGATATGGTTCTCCATGTATAATGCGGAAGGAACGATAAATCTGTTCTAAAAGAATAACTCTCATCAATTGATGAGGAAATGTCATTTCAGAGAATGATAACCGAAAATCAGATATTTCTGATAGTTCACTGTGAAGACCAAGAGAACCGCCTATTATAAATATAAAATGACTTATACCATGCAGTGACAGCTCTTGAAGCTTATTAGCAAAGCCTTCAGATGAAAAGGACTGACCGTTGATTTCAAGAGTTATAATCATTGTATCAGAACCGCTTTTATAACAACCGGCATTGTTTTTATTTAGTAATTTGAGAATCTTATCAGCTTCTTTTTTTTTGATCATTTCCTCTTCGCTTGAATTTGCATTTTCCGGAATCTTTTCATCATCCACCTCGATTATTTTTAATGAGCAATATGCAGATAGTCTTTTTGAATATTCCGTAATAGTATCCCGGAAAAATTTTTCTTTGATTTTTCCGATAGTCATAATATCAATCTTCATCTCCATATTCCTTTCTTATATTTAAATAAGTTTCATACAGATTTTCATCCATACGCTTCAAAGATTCAATATATCGGAGTCTCTGAGCATGCAGTTTCTTTACTGAATCAGAATTACGGGAATTTATCCGTTCTTCAATGATTTTTCTTCTGGCTTCAATGAGATCTTCAAAATAACGTTCACTCATATTTTGAGCTGCAGCAAATTCCGGAATGTGAGTTTCTGCTCGCTGGAGAATATCATCTTCATCAAGATAAGCAAGGCGGCCCCATGGAGTATCACGTTCGGCTTGCAGCAGGGCGTCTTTTATATCTGTTATTGAATCATCCATAAGAGTTGAAATGATATTTTCAACAATTTCTTTCCTCATATGATCAGCATCTTCACCGAAAGCCCAGTCAAGTTCGGCTTTTATACCAAGAAGTCTGGCGTCATCTGTTTCATCTTTAGTTTTATTAGAAATCGTATCGTGATTTTCAATCTCATAAGGTTCCTTAATTCCAGATGCACGAAGTGCAGTTTCAATTGTACGCCTTACAGATCCGGTTTTTATAAGTTCGTCTGCACCATAAAGACGAAGAGAATCATTTACTTTTTCAACGTGTTCTGTCAGAAATAGACGTATTCCGCGTTTTTTTAAGTTTTGTGTAAGAATCATAAGACGGTCGGCAGCGGTAATATCAATATTTCCAATTCCGCTTGCATTTACAATTACACGTTTTGTTGTTGGCGTAATGGAATTTTCAATATCACTTTGAAATGTGTCAATATTTGCAAAGAACAGATTGCCATTAAAACGATAAATAACAGTATCTTTTATCGGATAAGCATTTTTATTCCGGTCAAGGTTATGAAAACCGCGTCTTCCGGGAATTATTCCCTCAAAATGACGCGGAGGCGTTACTGCATTCGCAACAACTGCGGCAAATGAAAGAATTACGCCTATTATAACTCCATATATTGTGCCGAGAATAAGTACACCTAAAAATGCAGCCCAGAAAATTATCAGATCAAATCTGCTTGTATGTGCAAGCTTTTTTGCAAGATTAAATTCACAGGCACCAAGTAATGCACATATAACAACTCCGGTAAGAACCGGGACAGGAAGGTATTGAATGAAGCGCGTTCCAAATAATAATATAAAAATCATTGAAATAAAAGCAGAGATACTTATAATTTGAGATCTTGCACCCAATTGTCTGACAATAGATGTCCTTGAAACTGAACCGTTTACAGGGCAGCATCCTGTGAGAGATGAAACAAAATTTCCAACTGCATAGGCAAAAATTTCACGGTTGCTGTTTAAATCATATCCGTCAGCTAATGCATTTTTTCTTGATGAAAGGAGGGATTCAGCAATTATGACAAGAGAAACAGTAAGCGATGTGAAAATAAGGCTTGGATGAATGATATCATTTGTAAGTACCGGAAATTTAAAAGTCGGAAGTCCAGATTTAACAGGGGGAAGAAGAGTAACACCGTAATTTTTAAGGTTAAATGCATATGTTATAATTGCCCCTATAACCATAACAAAAATGGACATTGGGAATTTTGGGATGAATTTTTTTAGAATCAGAATTATAAAAATAGTTGATGCTGAAAGTAAAAAGCCTGCTAAATTAAAAAATCTAAGACTTTTGAAGATATGAATAATAAGTTCGGGAGCTTCTCCGCTGCCACTTTTTCCACCATATAATTTTGGAACTTGCATCAGAATAATTTCTGTACATATTCCGGTTATGAATCCGCTCATTACGGCATAGAAATGTATTTTATAATGTTTCCGGCTTTGATAAGTGAAAATAAGAGAAGCCATGCGGCTGTCATAAGTGAAATCATAGGGATAACAGTTGCAGCATCTTTTGATTCAGGAGCAAAGCCCAGTGCTGTAACGGCTGCACCAGTAAGAGCAGCTGGAGCTGCATCAACTCCGAATATAAAATCGTGTGATGTAGTAATAAAACCAAAAAGTAGAATAGGAATCAGGGAACCGTAAAGACCGTAAATCATGGGCAGACCTGAAATCTGTGAGTATCCCATGGAAATTGGAATTGAGACCAGGGCAGCAATGATACCTGCAATTATATCAATTGAAAAATCTTTTGAACCATATCCTTGTGGAAAAAAATTATCAGAAGAATTATTTTTGATTTTTTTGTTTTTCAATTTAAAATATGCAGATGCCTTTTCTGCTTTTTGTTTAGACATATTTAATTTAGCCTCCTCTTAGATATACTCCGACGGGTGAAATTATGTATTCCAAAGGTTTAACCGGCATACTATGATTGATGAATTTGATTAAACGATTAAATTATATCAGAGATATGCTTTATGGGCTATTGTGTGATAAAAAGTATTTTATTGATAAAGGATGTTTGATAAAAGAGGAACATTCTTCTGATCAGGAGAGGTTAATATGATTTGTGAATGTTCTGCTTGTTTTCAGACGTTACTTGTTTTAAAATTATATTCTGAAGAGGAATTGCGACTTCTTCAAAAGTATAAAACTGAAAGGAGTTCAACATGATTTATTCAAAAGAAGTAGAAGACATGTGTTCCGTACATCAGGGCGTACATCATGGCGCAGCCCCGATTCCGGAAGAAGCAAAATGGGTTCAGGCCAAAGAGATTAAGGATATCTCCGGCTTTACACATGGTATTGGCTGGTGTGCACCTCAGCAGGGATGCTGTAAACTTTCTCTTAATGTAAAGGAAGGTGTTATCCAGGAGGCTCTTGTTGAGACAATCGGATGTTCAGGTATGACACATTCAGCAGCAATGGCAGCAGAGGTACTTCCTGGACTTACAGTTCTTGAAGCACTTAATACTGATCTTGTTTGTGATGCAATTAATACAGCTATGAGAGAGCTTTTTCTCCAGATAGTTTATGGTCGTTCACAGAGTGCATTTTCTGAAGATGGTCTTCAGATAGGTGCAGGACTTGAAGATCTTGGAAAAGGAAATCGTTCTCAGGTTGGTACAATGTACAGCACTTTGAAAAAGGGTCCTCGTTATCTTGAAATGACAGACGGATATGTAACAGAGCTTGCCCTTGACGAGAATGACGAAATCATCGGTTACAAGTTTGTTAATTTTGGAAAGATGATGGATTTTATTAAGGCCGGCGACGATGTTAATACAGCCTATACTAAGGCTTCAGGTCAGTATGGACGTGTTGCAGATGCTGTTCGTTTTATTGATCCGCGTAAAGAATGATAAGGAGGGAAAAAGATCATGGCATTATTTGAATCATATGAAAGAAGAGAAAAGCAGATCCTCGAAACCCTCGCTAAGTATGATATCCATTCTGTAGAGGAAACAGCTGAAATTACAAAAGCTGCAGGCCTTGATGTTTATCATATGGTAGAGAGCATTCAGCCGATTTGTTTTGAAAACGCAAAGTGGGCTTATACAGTTGGAGCCGCAATAGCAATTAAGAAAAATTGTCGTAAGGCAGCTGATGCAGCAGCAGCAATAGGTGAAGGCCTTCAGGCATTTTGTATTCCCGGTTCTGTAGCTGATCATCGTAAAGTTGGTCTTGGACATGGAAATCTTGGAAAAAGACTTCTGGAAGAAGAAACAGAGTGTTTCTGTTTCCTTGCCGGACATGAGTCATTTGCAGCAGCAGAAGGTGCTATCGGTATTGCTGACAAGGCTAATAAAGTACGTCAGAAACCTCTTCGCGTAATCCTTAATGGACTTGGAAAGGATGCAGCACAGATTATTTCGCGTGTAAATGGATTTACATTTGTTGAGACACAGTATGATTATCATGCTGCAAAACTTAATGTAGTATCAAAGCATTGCTACAGCAAAGATCCTGAGTCTGCACGTGCCAAGGTTAATTGCTACGGAGCAAATGATGTGCAGGAAGGTGTTGCAATTATGTGGAACGAGAATGTAGATGTTTCTATAACAGGAAATTCTACAAATCCTACACGTTTTCAGCATCCTGTAGCAGGTACTTATAAGAAAGAAAGACTTGAAGCCGGAAAGAAGTATTTTTCAGTTGCTTCAGGCGGTGGTACAGGACGTACACTTCATCCTGATAATATGGCAGCTGGTCCTGCATCTTATGGTATGACAGATACAATGGGACGTATGCATAGTGATGCACAGTTTGCAGGTTCTTCATCTGTTCCGGCTCATGTTGAGATGATGGGACTTATCGGTATGGGCAATAACCCTATGGTTGGTGCTACAGTTGCAGTCGCTGTTTCAGTTGAGCAGGCAGCATCAGCAGGAAAGTTTTAATACATGAAATGAATAAAATGATGTAAATCATTTTATATAATTTTGATATTGCAGGGCACGCAGGCTTTTATATTGCTTGTGTGTCCTTTTTGTATTTATGTAGAAATCAATCTGTAAGGTGGTAAATACATATAAAAACATAATTTTTTTAAGAATTATTGAAAAGCTTTTCAGATTTCGCTGTTAGTGATAATCTTTGAGTGTATATTTTAATTATATTTTACATGGTTGTAACGATAATCTGGTATTTTAAAGTCTTATGGAGGATTTATGAGAAAAAAGGAAAAAAAGACTCTAAAACTGTTAGTTTTTTTTGATGTACTTATTGGTATAGCATTCAGTCTTGCAGTCGTTTTTTTTATTTTGAAGAAAAATGGAAGTTCTAAAATTGTTAGTGCGGAGAAAAATCCGTCGATAAGTGAAAATGTAACTGCTGGAGATGCATATTCAACTGAGGGGGATAGTTTGAAAAATCATGGAACGGCAACGGATGCAGAACCATTATTTTCGGTAGCAACTCCTATGGATGGTAAGATGAAATATGCAGTGCGCAGTTTTAGAGAGACGGATGCAACAGTTCATGTTACGCCGGCAGAAGCTGAGCAGAAAGTTCTGCAGGAAGAACTGAATACTAAGTGGAACGCTGCAAAAACAGAAGATGAACGTACATCACTTTTGAATGAATACATGGCGAAGATGCCTGTAGATGAAAATGGAAATCAGACAGATGGTACACCGATAGCAACATTTTACACACCTCAGTTGCTGACACCGACAGATGCAGCTGCATATCCTGCTGGTATAAGTGAAGATAAATTAAAAAATCAGTCAATCGCAAGTACAAATATGGTTCTTGTTGATCTGGATCAGAATACTATTGTTGCAGAGCGTGATTATGATAAAGTAATAGTTCCTGCATCTATGACAAAGATATTGTCTGCGCTTACAGCGGCTGATTATCTTACCGAAAAAAATATGAACGATAAATATGTTGTTTCACAGAAAGATGTTGATTTTTGCAGAAAAAATGGTTTGAGTGCAGTTGGATTTTTAGGCGGAGAGGTTGTGACTGTAAGAGATTTGTTTTATGGAATGCTTGACTCGAGCGGTGCAGATGCGGCGCTTGGTCTGGCAAATTATGTGGCAGGTTCAGAAGATGATTTTGTGAAATTGATGAACCAGAAAGCTAAAGAACTTGGACTTTCGGATAAGGCAAATTTTACAAATCCTATTGGACTGTATGATAAAAATCTTCACTGTACAATGCTTGATATGGCAAAAATTGTTGCAGCTGCATCTGAAAATCCAATAATCAGAAAGGCCATGGAAACAAAGTATTATAAAACCTCTGCAGATAAGAAACTTGTTCCGGATGGAATAAATGTAACAAATGTATTTATAGAAAATATAGACGGAGTAATACCGGGAGTAACTGAAATAGGTGCAAAAACAGGATTTGTAAATGAGTCAGGATTTTGCTGTGCAAGTTTTATTAAAACGGAAAGCGGTAAAAATTATGCACTTGTTACGGCAAATTCCAGTACAAGTCATAGGGCTGTTCGTGATCAGATATCTGTATATCGCTCATATGTATATTGATAAGCATGGGGAGTGTACTTGTAACTTTAAAAGTGTGAGATTTCACAAATGGACAGAGTATATTTTTCATATATATTTCACATATTTGAGATTGACTTTATGCAGCAAATTATGGATAATTTAAATTGTGGACAATTGATTTTAAGAGGTGTGTGAAATGAATGGAAAATATGACTGTTTAAAACTGGATAATCAGCTTTGCTTTCCTTTGTACGCCTGTTCTAAGGAGATTGTCAGGAGATATAAGCCTTTTTTGGATGAACTTGATCTTACATATACACAATATATAACTATGATGGTTTTGTGGGAACAAGGACAGACAAATGTTAAAGAACTAGGGAAAAGGCTTTACCTGGATTCAGGAACACTTACGCCTGTTTTAAAGAAGCTGGAAGTCAAGGGATATATTACCAGGCAGCATTCGGATGAAGATGAAAGGAATCTTATAGTTACAATTACAGATTCGGCAATTGAACTTCGGGAACGTGCACTTAATATACCAGACAAAATGGTAAGGTGTCTGAATCTCTCAGAGAAAGAAAAAAATACACTGTATGAACTGTTGAACAAAGCGTTGAATGGTATGGAACATATAAGAAAAGGAGAATAAAAAATGGCAGTTATTCAAATAAAAGAAGATCAGTTTGAAGAAGAAGTTTTAAAATGTGAAACACCTGTTCTTGTTGATTTTTGGGCAACATGGTGTGGACCATGTAAGATGCTTTCACCTGTTGTAGATGAATTATCCGAAGAGCATAGTGATGTAAAATTTGTTGGAGTTGATGTTGATACGGCAGAAAGACTTGCCATCAAATATGGCATAAGTTCAATTCCATGTCTGATTTTATTCAAATCAGGAGAAGAGGAAAAACGTGTGGTTGGTGTGCAGCCAAAAGCAAAGCTTGCAGCATTTATTCAGTAGGAAAAAGCGGAAGAATATACTTCCGCTTTTTTTTGCAATATAATAATTGCACACAACTAAAAATATAAAATCGTTAAAAACGGAAAATCACTAAGATGAAAAGCTGATAATATGAAAAACAGTAAAATATAGTAGAACATGAGGAGAATCATAATGATAGATATATTGATTATTGGAGCTGGTACGGCAGGGCTTTCAGCTGCTATATATGTAGAACGTTCAGGAAAACATGCGGTTGTTTTGGAAGAACTTTCTTATGGCGGCCAGATTATCAACACTCCGGATATACAGAATTATCCGGGAATTGAGAAAATATCTGGTTATGAATTTGCAGTCGCACTTTATAATCAGGCTGTTAATCTTGGAGCAGATATTGAATATGAAAAGGCAGTAAATATTACGAATTGTAAAAATGAAGACGGCATGACATATAAGAGTGTAAAATGTGAATCCGGTAAGGAATTTCAATCAAGAGCAGTTATTATTGCTACTGGGGCTAAAAACAGGCATTTAAATATAGATGATGAAGAGAGACTATCAGGAAATGGAATTTCATATTGTGCCACATGTGATGGAGCTTTTTTTAAAGGACGGGATGTTGCGGTAAACGGAGGTGGAAATACAGCACTTGAGGATGCAGTGTTTCTTTCAAATTACTGCAGTAAAGTCTATATAATACATAGACGCGAAAATTTCAGAGGAGAATCTAAAACACTTGATTTGCTTGCCCAAAAGGGAAATGTTTATTTTATACTTAATTCAAAGGTTACAAAGCTTATTGGAGAAAAAAAACTGGAAGCAATTGATGTAACAGATGTGAAAACTAATGAAGTAAAGAGAATATCAGTTGAAGGACTTTTTATTGCAATAGGACAGAAGCCTGACAATAATTATTTTACAAATGTAATAGAATTAGATGGCAATGGTTATATTAAAGCTGGTGAAAATTGTATTACAGAGACTGACGGTATATTCACTGCGGGCGACTGCAGAACAAAACAGGTAAGGCAGCTTACAACTGCTGCGGCAGATGGGGCCGTAGCAGCACTTGCGGCATGCCGTTCAATTGGATAGAATAAAAGACGTCAGAAAATATAATGTTAAATAATGCAGAACAGGAAGGCTGAGTGAAATAATGTCAGAAGAAAGAACAATAAAAGAAATAGAAAAAAACCTTACACCTGCTGAAAAAGTTGACAGGCATATGATTGAACTTGGAAATGCTATGAAAAAGAAACTTGCTGAATTAGAAATCAAGGAAAATGATATAGAAGAAATTATGAATATTTTTAATGAAGCGGCAGGCGGAGCTGTAGTTAACTGTCTCACTCTTGATATTTATTCGGAAAAAGTTGCACAAAAAATAGGACTTCAAAAATCAAATCATATGCTCGTTGATGCTGTGAATGAAACTATTGTGGTTACTGGAAATAATGAGAAAATGGCGGAGAAAAACAATGATTGAGATAAAGGGCGGGCATATTGTTGATCCTGTATCAAAAACTGATGAAATCATGGATATTCTTATTGATGGATGCAAAATTATGAAAGTAGATAAGAATATTGAACCTGAAAGCGGAACGGAAGTTGTTGATGCAGACGGACTTATTGTTGCACCTGGAATTGTGGATGCTCATGTGCATTTTCGTGATCCTGGATTTACATACAAGGAAGATATAGATACAGGTGCTATGGCTGCGGCAGCAGGAGGAGTGACAACTGTAATCTGTATGGCTAATACAAAACCACCTGTGGATAATATTGACACGCTTAGATATATTATTGATAAAGGCAAAAAAACCGGAATAAGAATTTATCAGACTGCAAATGTCACAAAGGGAATGAAAGGTGAGGAAACTGTTGATTTTGACGAAATGGCAGCTGCAGGAGCGGCAGGATTTACAGATGATGGTGTTCCGGTTATGGATGCAAAACTTTTGCTAAAAGCAATGAAGAGTGTTGAGAAACTAGGACTTCCAATAAGTCTTCATGAGGAATCACCGGAATTTATTGAAAAACCAGGTGTAAATATGGGGGATGTGTCAGAAAAGCTGGGATATGGAGGAGCATCACATCTTGCTGAAGATATAATGGTTGCCAGAGATGCAGTTCTTGCACTTGAGACAGGGGCAAAAGTTGTAATTCAGCATATCAGTTCAGGAAAGTCAGTTGAGATTGTAAGAGCTTTTAAAAAAATGGGAGCAAATTTATATGCTGAAGCAACGCCGCATCATTTTACACTTACAGAAGAGGCAGTTTTGAAATATGGAACAAATGTAAGAATAAATCCTCCGGTAAGAACTGAAAATGATCGTCAGTTGATTATAGAAGGACTTGCAGACGGAACAATAGATATGATTGTAACTGATCATGCACCACACAGCAGTGATGAAAAGAAAAAAACGTTAGAAAAAGCTCCAAGTGGAATTATTGGTCTTGAAACATCCCTTGCACTTGGAATAAGGGAACTTGTTCAGCCGGGAAGAATATCTCTTATGAAACTTATTGAGCTGATGAGTACAAATCCTGCCAGATTATATAATCTGACACCTGGAAGTGTGACGGCAGGAGCGGCAGCAGATCTTGTTATATTTGGTGAAAATGAAAAATTCAGGGTTGAAAATTTTAAATCAAAGGCATCAAACAGTCCATTTTTAGGGTGGACTCTTCCGGGAAAAATACATATGACTATATGTAACGGAAAAGTTATATACAAGAATTAAAATCAGGATCAATATAATAATTAAAATAATAATCAAAATAATAATTTAAATTTGCAGATTTTGACCACTAAATATGGATATGCTAAAATAGCACCGCTAGTTTCAGGGTGTTATTTTATTTATGGAAAAATATTAAGAAAATAGTTTTTGAATGTTAGGAGTTTTATATGGGTAAGATAAGAGAAGTTGATTATGATGAGGAAATGGGACAGGACTATGTAGATTATGCCATGTCGGTTATTGCCGAAAGAGCTCTTCCAGATGTTAAAGATGGACTGAAACCGGTTCAGAGAAGAATTCTTTATTCACTGTCAGAACTTACAAGACCAGATATGCCACATAGGAAATGTGCGAGAATTGTTGGTGACTGCATGGGAAAATATCATCCGCATGGGGATTCATCTATTTATGAGGGACTTGTTAACCTTGCTCAAAATTGGAAACTTCCTATACCTCTTGTTGACCCTCATGGTAATTTTGGTGATCTTTCGGGATCAGGTGCCGCTGCTATGCGTTATACAGAGGCCAGAATTTCCAGATATGCAGAAGAAGGTATGAAAGATCTAAAGTATTGTGATTTTATACCTAATTTTGATGGAACAGAAAAAGAACCTGTTCATATACCATTTTTGATTCCTAATGTTCTTACATCTGGATCGACAGGTATTGCTGTAGGAATGGCTACAAATATCCCTCAGCATAATTTAAATGAAGTTGCAGATGCAGAAATTGCATATTTAAAGGATTCAGATATAACACTTGATGAACTCCTTGATATTATTCATGGACCTGATTTCGCAACAGGTGGAACTATAAATGCAGATCGTGAAACACTAAGGTCAATATATGAGACAGGACTTGGACGATTTAAAGTGCGTGGAACGGCCCAGATAAGGGATATAGGAAAAGGGAGAAAATCAATATGCATAACTGAGATACCTTTCACCATGATAGGACAGACTGAGAAATTTCTTAATACAATTGCGGATCTTACGAGAGCAGGTAAACTTCCGGCTGTTGTAGACATAGCTGATCGTGGTGATAAAAATGGTGAATGTTTTGCAATTGATGTAAAAAAGGGAACGACAGATGAAGAGATAGAACATATACTTAATATTCTCTATAAAGAAACAGGATTAGAGGAAAACTACAGTGTAAATATGAACTGTATTTATAATAAAAAGCCTGAAGTTATGGGACTTAAAAGAATCCTTGAAACATATACCGAATATAAGAGTGAAGTATATAAATCAAAATATGAGAGGCTTAGAGCGGAACAGGAAGATGTTAAGGAAATAAAGGAAGGACTTCTTCAGGCTGTAGATGTGATTGATCTTATTATAGAGGTTCTTCGTGGCTCTAAAAATGCGAAAGATGCAAGAGAGTGCCTTATGTTCGGCAGGACTGATAATATTAAGTTCAGATTTAAAGGGTCAGAGGCTGATGCAGCGGAACTTCATTTTACTGAGAAGCAGACTGATGCAATCATGGCGATGCGTCTGCAGAAACTGATTGGGCTTGAAGTGGATGCTCTCAAAAAAGAACTTTCAGAAGCAGAAAAACTGCTTGTGAAATATAACAGACTTCTTTCATCTGACAGAATAATGAAGAATCAAATGATTGAAGATATTGAAGAATTAAAGAAAAATTATGGAATTGCCAGAAGGACAAGAATAGAGAATATTGGAGAAGTTATTGTCGAAAAAGAGAAAGAAGTTCCTACAGAACAGACAGTTATACTCGACAGATTCTTTTATATTAAAGCAGCTCCTCAGACATTATTTGAGAAAAATAAAGAAATTTCTTATAAGTATACTGTTAATTGTCTGTCAGATGATAGAGTGGCTATATTTGACAGTGATGGAATGGTGCACATTATAAAAGTAAAAGATATAATGAGAAAACAATTAAAAAAAGATAAAAAGTTCAGAATTACAGATAAGGGGATTCAGTTGTCAACTCTTTGCCAGATAAATGAAAAATCTGATGTTATAGGGATGCTTGCAGTTTCTGAAATGACAGAAAAAAATTTAGTATTTGTTACCGATGAGGGAAAAGCTAAGAAAACTGCGGGTTCGCTTTTTAATACTATGAGAAAAACTTCTCAGGCATTTAAGGCAAAACCGGTTTATGTCGGCTTTGAAAAGGAATATATAGTTGCTGAAACCGGTGAAGGGTACAGTATTAAAGTAAAAACTGATGAAATTCCGGTTCAGGGGAAATTTGCCGGTGGTGTTCAGCTTATATCACTGCGAAAAGGAGATACCGTTAAAGAAGCTGTGTCGGCTGGAAATGATGAGTCATTTATGAATCTGAGTCTTTCGGAAATGAAAGCTGTTAAACGTGGCGGAAAAGGTAATAAGAAATCAGCAAAAGGTGAAGAGGAAATTTAGTTAATTACAGGGAGCATATTAAATGACAAAGGAATATAATTCAGAATCAATCAAGGTTCTTAAAGGACTTGAACCAGTCAGATTAAGACCGGGTATGTATATTGGAAGTACAGGGAGAGCTGGCCTTAATCATCTGGTGCAGGAACTTATAGATAATGCTGTTGATGAACATCTGGCTGGATTTTGTAAAAATATTTATGCATCAATAAATGAGGATGGTTCAGCAACTGTAACGGATGACGGGCGCGGTATTCCTGTTGATATGCATCCGACAGAACATAAAACGGCGGAACGTGTAGTGTTTACTGTTCTGCATTCTGGAGGAAAATTCAATAATTCAATTTATAAAATAAGCGGAGGACTCCATGGCGTTGGTTCTGCTGTAGTTAATGCATTATCTAAGAAGATGACGGTAGATATATTTCGTGATGGAATGGATTATCATGACGAATATGCCTATGGGAAGCCGGTAATTGAATTAAAAGATGGCTTGCTTTCAGGAACTGCGGTGCGTGGAAGAAAAACCGGTACATCAATAACTATTTATCCGGATGAAAAGATATTTGAGACTGTAAGGTTTAAATCAAGTGCAATAAGGCAGAGATTAAAAGAAACGTCATATCTTAATCCTGAGCTTACAATAACATTTGAAAATAAGAGAGATGGATATCCGCCTGAAACATTTCACCAACCGGGTGGACTCACATCATTTGTAGAAGATATTTCAAAAGATCTTGTAAAGACTTCACCTATAATTTCTATACAAGGCGAGAAAAATGAAATAGGTGCGGATATTGTTTTTGTTATGACTGAGGATGGAGATGAAAATGTAGATCG
>OBMA010000610.1_pt1 | contig 21399 bp, 19 predicted proteins | sample 1539141 | NCBI WGS metagenome assembly OBMA01 (sample SAMEA3991484, study PRJEB22521) | metagenome | biome: anthropogenic terrestrial biome; feature: sewage plant; material: raw primary sludge | place: Sweden | collected 2012-09-26
TGGGATGCGAGCGATGGGGGCGAATTAAAAGCGGACTTGGTACGACTGGCGCGGACAAGGTGATTGATTTTGTCGTGCATCATGTTCAGTTTGGGCAAATGACCTGTCATCTGCTCATGGCTGGCGACCAACCAAAACTATTGGATGAACCGCTACGCCGTCTGCGTGAAGCGGGCATCAGTGCACAGGCACATTGCGAGTTAAGCGAGAACATTCAGGAACTCATTGCGCGTTACGAAACCGAAAACGCAATCGATTTACTGGTCATGGGCACACACGGACACTCTAAATGGCGTCGCTTGGTCAAAGGCAGCACCGCTTTGCGCCTACTCAAAGCATCCACGCGTTCGATATTGATTATTAAATAGCCAGCTCGCATCAACGTTTCGAGCTGTGTGCTGGCTCAACGCCCGTTATGGGCATGCACCACCATCCTGAATGACCTCAATGATTCAAAAGCAGACCGCCCGTTGCCCCCAAATCCGCCACGCCTTGATGCGCGTGACCCAACAAACCCAACGCGCTGTCGAATCGGCTGGCTTGCCCCATATGGATAGTTGTGTTACCATAACCCCGTGTTGATTTGAGTCTAACTCTCGAAATCGTGTGTTTTGATAACAATTAAACCACGATAACGAGAATAAGCAGCGCGAATTTGTATTTTGCAAATTTGGCGGACTTCAAAAGACATGATCATCACGACCAGAACGGTCAGCATGGAAGCGATGAGCCTCCTTCTCTGAAATTTTGGGCGTTGATTGATTTTAGCGTTTTATCCATGTTGTCGTTCTTTAGTCGTCGCAGTTAACCTGCGGTTTTAGTACGTCACAACGGAGAAAACGATGTCTTTAAATATTCCTTTTATTACTTCCCCTTGCAATTCCTTCAGCACACTCGCATTGAGTGTGGCAACCGTTTTTGCTTTGAGCGCATGCTCCCAATCCGAAAACACCTCTGCCAGCGCACCTTCCACTTCAAACTGCGGCAAAGTCAGCATTGCCAATATGAATTGGCAATCGGCTGAAGTGTTGGCAAACATTGACAAACTGATCTTAGAAAAAGGCTATGGTTGCCAAGTGGAACTGGTGCCTGGCGATACCGTGCCAACAGCCACTTCCATGACCGAAAAAGGCAAACCCGATATTGCGCCTGAATTGTGGCTATCCAGTGTCAAAGAACCGATTGAAAAGGCGGTTAAAGAAGGACGCTTACACATTGCTGCTGCCGCACTCAAAGATGGGGGCATTGAGGGTTGGTGGATTCCACAGTATGTTGCCGATGCGCATCCTGAGATTAAAACCATTGATGATGCGCTTGCTCGACCTGATTTATTTCCCTCAGTAGAAAATAAAAAGCGTGGAGTGATTTATGGTTGTCCGTCGGGTTGGGCATGTCAGATCACCACCGCTCAAGCTTTCAAGGCTTGGGATGCCAAGAAAAAAGGCTTTGATTTAAAAGATCCTGGTTCTGCCGCTGGCTTGGATGGCGCAATTGCAAAATCTTATCAACGTCAAGAACCTTGGTTGGGTTATTACTGGGCACCAACTTCGATTTTGGGCAAATACAAAATGGTGAAATTAGATGCAGGCGTGCCTTTTGACCAAGCCGAGTGGGATCGCTGTAACAGCCAAGCCCGATGCGCTGACCCCAAGAAAAATGATTGGTCAAAATCTGAAGTGGTGACCGTTGTCACCGACAATTTTAAGAAAAGTGGTGGCGATGCCAACGAATACCTATCTAAACGCGCTTGGGGCAATGACACTGTCAATCAATTGTTGGCATGGATGAGCGACAATCAAGCCACAGGCGAAGATGGTGCGCGCTACTTCCTTAAAAACAATATCGATGTATGGAGTGATTGGGTCAGTCCCGCAATCGCCGCTAAAATCAAGGGGGCGATTTAATGACTTGGATGCAACAATTCCCAACCATGGGGCAGGAACAGTTGAGAATGTTGCGTCAAACGATTGATGCTTCTTTTCTCACTTTTTCGCGCAACTACGGCGACGCACTTGAACAGTTTTTCAATCCATTGCGTCAATTTCTGATATTTTCTGAGCAAACCCTCAGTCAAGCACCGTGGCTTTTGGTATTGTCCATTATCGCAGGCGTTGCTTGGGGGGCAACTCGCTCGCTCAAACTGGTGTTGGCAACGCTGTTGGCATTTATAGCCTTGGGCTATTTGGGTATGTGGGACGACACCATGAAAACCCTATCGATGATTTTGGTCGCAACTTTGTTGACCATCATCTTGGGCTTGCCAACTGGAATACTGCTCAGTCGCTCCAATCGGTTGGAGCGCGTGGTCAATCCCGTATTGGATGTGATGCAAACGTTGCCGAGCTTTGTGTATCTGATACCCGTTGTGATGCTATTGGGCATTGGGCGCGTTCCTGGCATCATCGCGGTGATTATTTATGCACTGCCGCCTGTCATTCGTTTTACCAATTTAGGCATACGTTTAATCGCCAAAGATGCCATCGAAGTGGCAGATGCTTTTGGCGCATCAGCATGGCAAAAACTCACACGCGTTCAACTGCCCTTGGCACTGCCCACGATTATGGCAGGCATCAATCAAAGCATTATGTTGGCGTTGGCAATGGTGGTGATTGCCGCGATGATTGGTGTGCCCGGTTTGGGACAACCTGTATTGCGTGCGATTAACAACCAATACTTCACCTTGGGGCTGTTCAATGGCTTTGCCATTGTGGTCATTGCAATCGTGTTTGACCGCATCAGCCAAATGTATGGCAAACGCTTACAAAAACATTTGGAGGTGAGCCATGACTAATTTAGAGCGTGCAACCACCCCTCAAATTGCCGTAAAAGTGAGCGGTTTATACAAAATATTTGGCACACACCCAAAAAAAATGTTGCCTGAAGTTTTGAACGGCATGAACAAAGAGCAGTTGCGCGAGCAATTTAACCATACCTTGGGCTTGGATAATATTGATTTGGAAATCCCACAAGGTAGTATTCAAGTCATCATGGGCTTATCTGGCTCGGGAAAAAGTACTTTGGTACGCCATTTCAATCGTTTGATTGAGCCGACCGCTGGCGAAATTTGGGTCAATGATGTGGATGTCATGAGCCTGTCCAAGCGAGCATTGCAAGGCTTTCGACAAAATTATTTGGCAATGGTATTTCAACGGTTCGCTTTATTGCCACATTACACCATCGTAGAAAATGTGATGTTCGGGCTTTCGATTAAAAAAGAGAAAGCCAAAATTCGCCAACAACGTGCGCAGTATTGGATTGAGCGCGTGGGTTTAAAGGGTTACGAAGACAGTTATCCCAATCAACTCTCGGGCGGCATGCAACAGCGCGTCGGCTTAGCGCGCGCACTCGCATCGGATGTGCCGATTTTATTGATGGATGAAGCCTTTTCTGCCTTAGATCCCTTAATCCGCACAGACATGCAAAGCATGCTGTTGGATTTACAGCAAGAGCTCGGCAAAACCATTATTTTTATCACCCATGATTTAGAAGAAGCCTTGCGCTTGGGCGATAAAATTGCGGTATTGCGCGAGGGACAAATCGTACAAAACGCCGAACCCGCGAAAATCATCATGCACCCTGCCGACGACTATGTCAAAAGTTTTGTCAAAGAGGTCAATCGTGGCAAAGTGATTCGTTGCAAGTCCATTATGCAAAGACCCTCTGAGCGTACCAATCTGCCCGAAATTGACTCGGAAACCACGCTCGAAGATGCGCTGCGCCAACTGAATGCTGAGCAAGCCGATGCGGCGCATATTGTTTCTAAAAAAGGCTTTCGTATTGGCTTTATCGACATCAATACGATTGTACAAACCATGTTGCCAGAAGAGAAAGGATGAACGATGCAAAAGAAACACACCGTGAAACAACTGACTAAATGGGGCGTATTGGGTGCTGCGTTACTTGCCAGTACAACCACTTTTGCCAAAGACCACTACGCCTGCGTGAACAATAACACCTTGAACATTCGCTCAGCACCGAGCACCCAATCGGCTATTGTGTGGAAAGTGGTGCGCCACTATCCATTCCAAATTTTAGCCAGTCAGGGTGTGTGGCGTCAGGTGAAAGACTTTGAAGGCGACATTGCTTGGGCACATTCGCGTTATTTGAGCGACAGCCCATGCGTTATTGTCAAAAACAAGATTGCCAACATTCGCACCTCGGCCAGTCAAAGCAGTAAAAAATTGGGTCAAGCGGATTATGGCGATGTATTTGCAGTGACCCAAACCACACCCAACTGGGTACAAATTCAAATCGACAGTAAAACACAGGGTTGGATTTACGCACCATTGCTGTGGGGTACGCCAAATTAAGCCCTATTGCGGTTAAGGTAAATACCGTGCGCCAGCATCTTGTGAAATCCAGAGGTCAAATCAGTGCGCACGGTCATCGTTAAACCAGGCAAAAATCAGTGCGATTATTTGCTGTCAAAACAAGCAAAAAAACCATCGATTTTAGGAGAATATATGAAAGTAGGCATGATTGGTTTTGGAAAAACGGGGCGTGCGGTGGCTTCAGTTTTATTGGAGTCTGACACCATCAAACTTCAATGGGTGGTGCGTCAATCAAATTTATTGGAGCACCGCTCGTTGTCGGAGTTTTTGGGCATCCGCATGAAATCTGATGAGCCTGGATTGATTTACTCCAAAGAAGAGTTTGATGCCGCCACTTTATTGGATAAATTTCCAGTGGATGTGATTGTGGATTTCTCATCTGAACAGGGATTGGATTACTATGGGCAAGCAGCTGCGAGCCGAGGTGTACGCATCATCAGCGCGGTCTCTCAATACCCACAAGTGCAATTGGACAAATTACACGAATTGGCCAAGAACACCTGCGTCATGCACTCGCCCAATATTACCTTAGGGGTTAATTTTCAAATTATTGCGGCAAAAATTCTCAAAAACATCGCGCCTTACACTGATATTGAAATCATAGAGACGCATTTTAAAAACAAGCCCGAAATTTCGGGAACTGCCAAAGTCATTGCTAGAGAATTGGATGTACCCGAAGAGCAAATCAAGTCCCTGCGCGCAGGTGGCATTATCGGCACACATGAGATACTATTTGGCTTCCCTTATCAAACCGTACGATTAAAGCACGAGTCCATTTCTCGTGAAGCTTTTGGCAGCGGAATTTTATTTGCCATTGAAAATATTAAAAACAAATCCAAAGGGTTCTACTCTATGGAAGATTTGCTTTTACCTTACTTTAAATTACAGGAATCAGAAGCCGAAATTGTCGCCGAACATAAAGTTCCATGGTGGCAGTTCTGGAAAAAATGAGTGTTGTTTGAGTACGCACATCACACTTTTGCAACCAACCTTTTTAAAATCGTAACCTATGAAAACCACCCTTACAAAACTCTATAAAGAATTTACCGAGGCGGAGCAGTCATCTGGCCTGATACTTATCATTGCCACCATCGTTTCCATCGCCATCGCCAATTCGGTTTGGGGTGGTACCTATACGCAGTTTTGGCACAGTTATGTGGGTTTTGATTTTGCAGGTTTGCATCTCAAACACAGCGTCTCGCACTGGGTCAACGACGGCTTGATGGCGATATTCTTCTTGCTCATCGGTTTGGAAATCGAACGCGAAATTTACAAAGGTGAGTTATCAGATTTGCGAAACGCCTCCTTGCCGATTGCCGCTGCGATTGGTGGTATGGCTTTACCCGCATTATTTCACTACTTCTTCAATCAAGGTACAAACACCCAAAGTGGCTTCGGCATCCCGATGGCGACCGACATTGCCTTTGCGCTCGGCGTGCTGGCTTTGCTCGGTGACCGTGTGCCTGTGACCTTGAAAATTTTCCTCACTGCATTGGCGATTATTGATGACTTGGGTGCTATTTTAATCATCGCATTGTTTTATGTCAGTGATTTTTCCATCGCCTATTTTTCGGGCGCAATGGCGATTTTTGCCTTGCTTTTGGTGTTCAATCGCATGGGCGTGAAACGGGTTTGGATTTATTTGTCGCTCGGCGTGGTGATGTGGTATTGCATGCTCGAATCAGGCGTGCATGCCACTCTTGCGGGCGTATTGCTCGCGTTTGCGATTCCATTTGGCAATGGTGACGAGCATTCACCTTCGTATCATCTACAGCATGTGTTGCACAAACCTGTGGCATTCATCATCATGCCGATTTTTGCCTTGGCAAACACAGGCATTATGCTCTCGGGTGATTGGACCAGTGGTTTGATGAGTGCCAATAGCATGGGGATTTTTGCAGGTTTGTTCATCGGTAAACCAGTCGGTATTCTCTTGATGTGTTGGCTCGCGATTCAATTTGGCATCTCGCGACTGCCCGAAGAAGTCCATTGGCGACACATCCTCGGTGCAAGCTTCCTCGCAGGGATTGGTTTTACCATGTCGATATTTATTGCTTTGTTGGCATTTAATGATGAGAGCATTGTGCAAAGTTCAAAAATCGCCGTGCTGTTCACTTCTCTCATCGCTGGCATTGTGGGCTACTTGATTTTGCGCATGGAGTGCAAGTCCAGTTCTTAAAAATCGGTCAAACGCCGCAACCGAGCGTCACAGTCCTTCATCTTTAAAAATCTCGGGCTGTCGCTCGTCTTTTTCAGGTGTTTTACTCAGGCGTGCTTTGAGTAGCGCAATGCGTTGCTGAGGGGTCAATTGCACCTCAGGTTTTTCATGGTGTTTGTCGTGCGCAATGCCCTGCTGCATTTCTTTGACAAAGCGCGAGACTTGTCGATGTTCAAAGTCACGCCCACGGCGACGTTTTTGACACCATGTGATGTGCAGGCTCAAACGCGCACGCGTGATGCCGACGTACATCAAACGTCGTTCTTCTTCAATCCGCAGTGGGTCTTCGAGCAATTCATCACGCAACATATGCGGCAGCAAGCCTTCCTCCACGCCCACGAGAAAAACATGTGGGTACTCCAAGCCCTTCGCGGCGTGCAGGGTTGAGAGGCGCACCGCGTTGTCATCACCCTCACCTTTGTCCATCATGCTCATAATCACCATGGATTGAATCACCACCGACAAGGGTAAATCATCCTCAAGCGCACGTCGCTTGACCCAGCCGAGAAAGTCCTGCACATTGCTCCATTTGTTTTGCGCTTGACGCTCATCAAAGTGGTCGTACAGGTATCGCTCATAGCCTATGGTTTTGAGCAATTCATCGAGCAGTGTACCCGCGTCCTCGCCCTGCACTTTGGCGGCGCGCTCCTCAAACTCATTGATGAGTTCGCCAAACTGATTGAGCGGTTCAATTTGCCGTGGCGTGGCACGTTGCACAAAGCCCATCTCAAACGAGGCTTCAAACAATGATGTATTGCGCTCACCTGCATAGTGCCCGAGCAATTCCAGTGTCGCCGCACCCACGCCACGCTTGGGCGTGGTCACTGCGCGGATGAACGCAGGATCGTCCTTGACATTGTTCATCAAGCGAAAATACGCCATGATGTCGCGAATTTCCGCTCGGTCAAAAAATGACTGCCCGCCCGACATCACATACGGAATACGCTCTTTGCGCAAAAACTGCTCGAATATTCGTGCCTGATGATTGCCGCGATACAAAATTGCATAGTCCGAAAAACGCGCGTTGTGCGAGATTTTATGCGCTTGCAAGCGCATCAATACGTGTTGCGCCTCCAATTCCTCATTCTCCATCGGCAGCACGCGAATCGGCTCGCCCTCGCCGTGTTCACTCCAAAGTTTTTTCTCAAATAACTTTGGGTTGTGCGCAATCACCGCATTCGCCGCGTTCAAAATCCGCTCGGTTGAGCGGTAATTTTGTTCCAAGGTGATTACCTTAATCAGCGGAAAATCGGTTTGCAACAATTTCAAATTATCCAAGGTCGCGCCGCGCCACGCATAAATCGCTTGGTCATCGTCACCCACGGCGGTGAACATCGCGCGCGCGCCCGTGAGAAGTTTGAGCAACTCGTACTGCACGGTGTTGGTGTCCTGATACTCATCGACCAAGATGTAACGGATTTTATTTTGCCAACGCTCACGCACCTCGGCATTTTCGCGCAACAACTTCACGGGCAAGCGAATCAAATCATCAAAATCCACCGCCTGATACGCCGCAATGGTTGCGTTGTAACTGCTGTACACGCGCGCAAACTGCAATTCGTTCTGGTCTTTTGCCAATCCCAATGCCTGCTCAGGGCTGATTTCCTTATTTTTCCACAGCGAAATTTGACTTTGCATGGCGCGAATCAAGCCTTTGTCGGTGGTCGCCGACAACTCCTGAATGATGCCAAAACAATCGTCCGAATCGAGTATCGAAAATTTTTCTTTCAAACCCAAATGCTTGCCCTCAGCGCGTAAAAAACGCACACCGAACGAGTGAAAAGTTGAGATGGATAAATCCTTGGTCGGCACATTCGGCAGCAGCTTGCCCACGCGCTCTGCCATTTCCTTCGCGGCCTTATTGGTAAAGGTCATCGCCATGATGTGGCGAGGCTCATAACCGCAGACTTGAATCAAATGCGCAATCTTGCGCGTAATCACCCCTGTTTTACCGCTGCCCGCACCCGCCAATACCAAACATGGCCCTCCCATGTATTCAACCGCAGATTGTTGCTGCGGATTGAGTTTGGCGATTTTTGAGGTGTTGCGTGATGCGTTTGAAGTCATGTATACGATACGAGTGGTGATAAAAGCCATAAAAAAACACCTTGCTCAGCGAATCAAACTGCTCACAAGGTGCGTTTTTTCTAAGGGGTGTATTGTAACTTTTTAGGCTGAGTCTGTGGGTGTGATGAAGTGATTTAATGTTAACCACTTTTCACCCATCAATTCGTTGATTGTTTTGGTAGCGGTGACAGATCAGCATTCGCAGAGGCAATCACACCACCACCCAAACACACCTCGCCATCATACAACACCGCGTATTGCCCTGGCGTGACTGCCCACTGCGCCTCGGAAAAATCGAGCGTGAAATGTTGTGCGTCGCTGACGCTCAATTTACATGGTGAATCACTTTGACGATAGCGGGTTTTCGCACCAATCTCGGTAATGGTTGGCGCAACGCCCGCAATCCATGAGGCATCCTCGGCATGCAGTTGGTTCGAGAGCAAGGCAGGGTGGTCATGCCCCTGCACGACGTATAGTGTGTTGGACGCGATGTCTTTGTGCGCCGAAAACCACGGCTCACCCGTGCCCTTTTTGTCACCGCCGATGCCAATGCCTTTGCGCTGACCGTAGGTGTAGAACGACAGCCCGACGTGCTCGCCAACCACACGCCCGTCCAGCGTTTTCATCGCTCCCGTTTTTGTCGGTAGATAACGATTGAGAAACTCGCGGAAGGGTCGTTCGCCAATAAAGCAAATCCCTGTGGAGTCTTTTTTCGCGGCATTGGACAAGCCCAATTGATGCGCAATCTCGCGCACTTGGGTTTTCGGCATTTCACCCAATGGAAAGAGTGTTTTAGACAGTTTCGCTTGGTTCAAACGGTGTAAAAAATAGCTTTGGTCTTTGCTCGCGTCCAAGCCCTTGAGCAATTGAAACTCACCGTTCAATTCACGCACCCGCGCATAGTGTCCCGTCGCGATGAGTTCCGCGCCCAAACTCATGGCATGGTCGAGAAAAGCTTTGAATTTGATTTCGGCGTTACACAGCACATCAGGATTGGGGGTACGCCCCGCGCTGTATTCACGCAAAAATTCAGCAAAAACGCGGTCTTTGTATTCAGCGGCAAAATTAACCGCTTCAATTTCCACGCCGATGGTATCCGCAACCGAAGCCGCATCAATCCAATCTTGGCGCGATGAGCAGTACTCGGAGTCGTCATCGTCCTCCCAGTTTTTCATAAATAGGCCAATGACTTCATAGCCTTGTTGTTTGAGCAGCCATGCGGTCACAGAGGAGTCCACCCCGCCTGACATACCGACGACGACACGTTTTTTGCTCATTGAATTACTCTTTAATGGTTCGTAAATCTTTCACCAATGCCAAATCCATGCTTTGCCCTGCTTGGTAATCACGCAGACATTGTGCGACGATTTTATTGCGGTGGATGGATTCGTTCGCCATGATTTCATCAAAAGTCAACCATTCCGCAGACAAAATACCCTCGTCCAATTGGGCGCTGACCACGTGTTCGCCCACCGTACCGATGAAGGTAAAACGCAAATAGGTGATGTCTTTGTCCCAACGATCCGACACATACACCCCAAGCAATGCGCTCGGCGTAAACTCATAACCCGACTCTTCGAGCACTTCGCGTTGCACGGCTTGAATCAAGCTTTCTTCAGCCTCCCAATGTCCTGCAGGTTGGTTGATTTTAATGCCACGGCGCGTGTCTTCACGCACCATCAAAAAACGGGTTTCGTCGCCAAATTGCCGCTCAACTATGGCGGCAACGGTCACGTGCGGGGTCCAGACGGGGAAATTTTTGTGCATTTTAAGCATAGCCAATATCAATAAACAGTGACAACCACAATCGCTATCGGTAAAAAACGAAAGCAGCAAAATTTTTAACCGTTCATTTTATCACATTTGATAGGGGTTTAATGCGCGGGTGGGCGAGACTTGGGTAGAGCCACCAAAATCAGTGTGTTCATTTACTGTGGCATTTTCGCCAAAAATTCATTGGCATTCGCCTCACCTGTGACGCGTTGATCTTTGAGTTCATTGCCTTGCACATCATAAAACTGCACCACGGGCGGCCCGAAAATCCCTTGGGTTTGCATCCATGCATTGTGTGCTTGATTGGTGTCGGTGATATCCAAACGCAGCGCGCTGTAATTCGATAGTCGCGCCACCACCTGCGCATCCATGAAAGTTGTACGCTCCATGACTTTGCACGAGGCGCACCAGTCGGCGACCAAATCGAGCACCACGGGCTTGCCCGCTTGTTTGGCATTCGCCAATTCATCGTTCAGTGCATCTATGGTTTTAATGGTTTTGAATGGCACACCCTCGCTGCTGTTTGCTCCCTGCATATTGGCGCGAGCAAACGAAAATCCAGCCAAAGGTTTGAGCGGATTGGTTTGCCCCGACCACGCACCGATGAGCAGGGCTATCGCGTAAGCGAACACCAGCAAACCGAGTGCTTTGAATACCTGCGCCACCCGCGTGTGTGCCTGCGCAAACGCGCCCATCCACACCGCCGTGCCTGCGCACAACATCGCCCACAACACCATGCTCAATGTCGGTGGCAAAATCCGCTCAAGCAACCCGATGGCGACCGCGAGCAGCCCGACACCGAAAAAGCCTTTGACCGCATCCATCCACACGCCTGCTTTGGGCAAAAATTTCCCGCCCGTTGTCCCCAAGACAATCAACGGAATGCCCATACCCAAGCCCAGCGCAAACAAAGCGACTGCCCCCATCGCCGCTTGCCCCGTGGTGCTGATAAATCCGAGCACGCCCACCAAAGGCGCGGACACGCAAGGCGAGACCACCAAAGCCGAAATCGCGCCCATGACAAACGCACCCGTCATGCGCCCACCTTTTTGTTGATTGGATAATTGATTCAAACGATTTTGTAATGTCGCAGGCAATTGCAAACCAAACAAGCCAAACATCGACAGTGCCAACGCAACAAACAAAGCCGCGCTGGCGATGATCACCACGGGCTTTTGCAACCATATCGCCACATTGGCACGCGCACCCAGTGCACCCATCAAACTGCCGAGCAAGGCATAGACCAAGGCCATGCCGAGCACGTAAACCAAAGAAAGTTTAAATCCACGCATCGGCGTGAGGGTTTTTTTATCCTCACCCGCAATCAAACTGGTCAAAATCGGCATCATCGGAAACACGCAGGGCGTGAATGCCAAGCCGATGCCGAGCAACAACAATGTGCCCAAAATCATCGGCAGACTGGCGGTATTGAGAAATTGACTGAGCGAGTTGCTATCAGATGATAGGCGGGTTGGTGTCGGTGCGCCCAATTCTGTCACGCTCGAGGTTGTGGCTGTGGCTGTATTTGTACTTGTGGTCGCTGCGGACTCGTTTGGATCTATGGGGCGCGCGCTGCTCGCATTAACCACTGCACTGTTTGTATCAGCAGCAGGTGTGACGGCGGCGGTTTTATCGACAGGCGCAGGCGTGTTCGCCACACTCAAAGCCACCTGAGCATTGATGGGTGGATAGCACAGCCCACCCTCGGCACAGCCTTGATACTGCACATTCAGTCTCGGCTGGCCTGTTGTGACCTTGCTGGTGTTGACCGTGACCACCGCAATCGCCAGATTGTGAAACACCTGCACCTGTCCGAACGTCGGGTCGTCTTTGCTTTGTGTCGGGGTTGTCCATTTGACAGATGAAACCGTCGCACCATCGGTGGCAACGATTTTCATTTGGTCTTTGTACAGATAATAACCCTGCGCCACGCGCCAAGTTAATGTGTACTGATTCGGCGCGCTGGCGCGTGAAGTCATTTGAAACACCATGGCCGCGGGCAGAAATTTTTTCGTTTCGGGTGCTTTAATGGGGTCGAAGTTCGCCGTCTGCGCATGCGCCACCCAAGCACCGAGCAACATGCCGAGCATGAGCATCCCAATACGGATTAGATGGGTGAGTTTGAATGTGCGCATATGCCGTTTAATTTCATTTTGAGAATGAGGCATTATAGTGAAAAACCATGGTCACAATGTGTTGATTAACTCCACCACAACGCCACTCGATAAGTAATGAACGATGCCAAATACGCCAAGGCAAACAAATACCCCAAGGTAATCAAGGGCATTTTCCAACCACCCGTCTCGCGTTTAATCGCCGCAATCGTCGACAAACACTGTGGCGCAAAGACAAACCACGCCAATAGTGAGTAAGCGGTTGCCCTCGACCATTGCGCCGCAATAATCGGCATGAGCGCGCCGCCCGCATCGTCACCCGCAATCGAATACACCGTGCCCAAAGCACTGACCAGCACCTCGCGCGCCGCCATACCCGGTACCAGCGCGATAGAAATTTGCCAATTAAAGCCAATCGGCGCAAACAGCACATTCAACCAACCGCCCAAGATTCCTGCAAAACTATACTCAATCGCCGCCCCCGTTGCACCTGCTGGTGCAGCAGGGAAACTGGCGAGAAACCACATCAAAACGGTTAAGGTTAAAATGATGCCACCGACACGGCGCAAGAAAATTTCCACCCGTTGCCACAAACCCAAACCTAAATTTTTCCAACTCGGTGCATGGTAATCGGGCAATTCGAGCATCAAGGTGCGGCGGTGCTGTTGCGAACCAAACCAGCGCAAGACCCAAGCGACCAAAAATGCCGCGATAATCCCCGCGAAATACAGCACGAATAATGCCACGCCCTGTGAGTTGATGCCGAACCCCAAGGGTTGCGCGGGAATAAACGCACCGATGAGCAAAGCATATACGGGCAAACGCGCCGAACAGGTCATCAAAGGTGCAATTAAAATCGTCACCAATCGATCACGCGGGTTGGCAATCGTGCGCGTTGCCATGATGCCGGGAATCGCGCACGCGAAACTCGAGAGCAGCGGTATAAACGAGCGTCCCGACAAGCCCACTGTACCCATCACTCGGTCTAACAACAAGGCTGCGCGTGGCAGATAACCCGTTTCCTCCAACAACAATATAAAGAAAAACAAGACAATGATTTGCGGTAAAAATACCAACACACCGCCCAAACCTGCAATCAATCCATCGACCACAAAACTGCGCACAATCCCTTCAGGCAACAACGCCCCGAGCCATTCACCAACCGCACTGGTGGCTGATTCAATTAAACTCATGGGGAATTCAGACCAAGCAAATACCGCCTGAAAAATCACAAACAGCAAGGTCATCAAAACCAGCGAGCCAACCACAGGATGCAACACCCATTGGTCAATTTTGTCCGACAGGGTGATGGGCTGAGCCTGATCTAAATCCAACTCTTTTAAAATCGCGCGAATACAGCGTTGATCATCCTCACTACTCACCGCGCCTTGCCCGTGTTGGTGTCGCCCCTCTTGCGCCACCGCAGTTTTAAGCAAGGCACTGACATCGCCCGTGGAAAACCGATCGGTGTGCGTCAACATATGCGCCAAACCTGCCACGCCCTCTGAACTCACCGCCACAGTTTCCACCACAGGCACACCCAAATGTGCCGATAATTTCTCAGCCGAGACCTTCATGCCTCGGCTTTTCGCCACATCCATCATATTGAGCGCGACCATCATCGGGATACCCAAACGTTGCACCGCCAAAACCAAACGCAAACCACGGCGCAAATTGGTCGCATTGACCACACAAATGACGTAATCAGGTTTTTTCTCGCCTTGCGCCCGACCTGCGAGCACGTCGCAAGTCACGCGCTCATCAGGCGAGCGCGGGTACAAACCATACGTGCCTGGTAAATCTAAAATGCGCAAGGTTTTGCCATGCGGCGTGGTGAACTTACCCTCTTTGCGCTCGACCGTCACCCCTGCATAATTCGCGACTTTTTGACGCGAGCCTGTAAGTGCATTAAAAATCGCAGTTTTACCGCAATTGGGATTGCCCACCAACGCGACCAAAGCACCCGCTGGAAACAAATGAATCGCGTGCTCGCTCATGTGGCGACTCCTGCGGTCTCGGGTTGGTTTGTTTTTGAAACAACTGGAGCGACTAATACACACGCCGCTTCTTCTGGATGCAAGGCAAAGGTTGATTGACCCACACGCACCACAACCGCTCCTTTGCGTAGAATTGAACGGCGTTTCACCGACACATGCTCACCCACAATGAAGCCAATTTCAGTCAACCACGGCAACCAGTCGGGTGCATCTGCGGGTGCAACCAATTGGATAATCACACAATCTCGAGCAATCGCGGCTTGGTTGAGGTTCAGGGTGGCGGTACTATTCATGGCAGGACAATTGTTTAAGTAAGATAAAGGTTGGCATCATATTACACGGATTTTTCGAACCTGTAAACGCGAATTATTATCACTTCTGTAAAGCACATCGTATGCACAACACAATTCATAACCAAAGTGCTGACATCTAAAATCTTGACGCAAGTCATTATAAGAGCCGTTTCAAGCACATTGATAAGCAGTCGTCTATTGCATCATTTGGCTTCAATTAACAATGCGTACACACCTCAATCCGAACCTTAGTCTGCTCCGAAAGCCGCTTGAGCTATAAAACCAAAAAACCCCAGCCAGTACAGCCGAGGTTTTCCAGTCAAATGGATGGGACTCAATCACGCACCCAAATAAGCCGCTTGCACTTTGGGGTCGGTCAATAAATCATGCGCATTGCCCGTCATAATCATATTACCCGAATCCATCACATAGCCACGGTCAGCCGCTTGTAAAGCCAAGTTCGCGTTTTGCTCGACCAATACCACGGTGATGCCTTCTTTGGAGACCTTATCAATCACCTTGAAAATCACTTCGGTCAACACGGGTGACAAGCCCATAGACGGCTCATCCAGTATCAACAATTTCGGTTGACTCATCAAAGCCCGTGCCATTGCCAACATCTGCTGCTCACCACCCGACAAAGTCCCCGCCAATTGATTGGCACGCTCTTTCAAGCGTGGAAAGGTTTCAAACGCATAGTCCACACCTTTGTCATACAGTGTTTTATCGTTGAACAGATACGCACCCATTTGCAGGTTTTCAACAATCGTCATACGCGCAAACACACCACGCCCCTCTGGAACCATGACCAAGCCTTGCGCGACCAAATCCCATGCTTTCGCGCCTTTGATGGATTTACCTTGATAAATCACATCGCCCGACTTATAAGGCAATATCCCCGTGATGGCTTTGAGTGTGGTGGTTTTACCCGCGCCATTCGCACCAATCAAGGTAACGAGCTCACCCTCATATACGTCCATATCAACGCCTTTGACCGCTTGGATACCGCCGTAGGCAACTTGTAGTCCTTTGATGCTTAAAATCGGTTGCTTTGCTGTTGTATTCATTAGTGTCCTCCGCCCAAATACGCCTCAATGACTTTCGGGTCTTTGCGTACATTTTCAGGTAAACCTTGTGCCAAAATTTTACCGTAATCCAATACGGTCATTTCATCACATAAGCCCATGACCAATTTCACATCATGTTCAATGATGAGTATGGTCACACCGTCGTTGCTGATTTTACGCAATAATTGGGTCAACTCAACTTTCTCTGTTGCATTCATCCCCGCCGCAGGCTCATCCAACGCCAATAATTTTGGGTCGGTTGCCAGTGCACGAGCAATTTCTAAACGACGTTGATGCCCATAGGATAAGTTGCGCGACACGTAGTCATGGTATTTGCCAATCCCAACGTATTCGAGTAACTCCATCGCACGCTCACGAATGGCTTTTTCCTCAGCCTTGACTGATTTCAAACCCAAAATGGAACCAAGTACACCGCCGTGGGTACGTACATGGCGACCGACCATGACATTTTCAACTGCTGTCATTTGACCAAACAATCGTATATTTTGGAAGGTTCGTGCAATCCCTGCTTTTGCAACTTCGTGCACTGCGGTCGGCTCATAGGGCTTACCATTGAGGATAAACTCCCCCGAGTCTGGCTCGTACAGTCCTGTAATCACATTAAAAAACGTGGTCTTACCCGCGCCATTGGGACCGATTAAACCATACACGGTGTTTTTTTTGACTTCAATGCCGACATCGGACAAGGCTTTCAAACCACCAAAACTTTTATTAACGCCCTTCACTGAGAGCATGATATTATTTTCACTCATCATTGTTCCTCTCACACGGCGGTTGCGTTGTTAACGGTTTTATCCGTGGGCGCATTCACATCAATATCCAAATCTTTTTTATCTTCACGCTCAGGGGTCGGCCACAATCCTTTTGGACGATACAACATAATCAACACCATCGACAATCCCAAAATAAATTGACGCAAAATCGCTGTGTCAACAATCAGTTTACCAAACGCCGCTTTTTGCATCGGTTCAACCGTAAAGCGCAAAACCTCAGGCAAAGCATATAAAATAATTGCACCCAAAACCACCCCAGGAATATGCCCCATTCCCCCAAGAACCACCATCGCCAAAATCACAATCGACTCCATGAACGAGAAAGATTCAGGTGAGATAAAGCCTTGGAACGCAGCAAACATACCGCCCGCCACACCGCCAAAAGTTGCGCCGAGTGAAAATGCAAGCAATTTAATGTTGCGCACATTGATGCCCATCGCTTTTGCGGCAATGTCATCCTCACGCAGTGCCATCCAAGCTCGCCCCAAGCGCGAGTGTTGTAAGCGATAACAGACAAAAATCGTGATAATTGCCAATGCCAAAAACAGGTAGTAGTACAAAAATTCCTTGGTAAAATCAATACCGCCGATGGTCAAGGTTCTGTCCAAAGGATAACCGAACACCGTTACTGGATCGATTTTATTGATACCACGCGGACCATTGGTGAGGTTAAAACCTGTCTTACCCCAGTTATTCATAAAAATACGAATGATTTCACCAAAACCCAAAGTCACCAAAGCCAAGTAGTCGCCACGCAATTTCAAAATCGGTGTGCCGAGCATAATCCCCGCCAAGGCGGCCAAACCCGCGCCCAACGGCACAATTACCCACAATGGGATATGCAAACCATTGGGGAAATGTTGCGCAAAAAATGCAAAGTTGTCTGATAAATGACTTGATGACAGCAGTGCCACCATATACGCACCGACCGCATAAAACGCCACATAACCCAAGTCCAATAAGCCCGAAAAACCAACCACAATATTTAACCCAAGTGCCAGCATCACATACAGCAGAGCCATGTCAATAATCCGCACCCAAGTCGTACCGCCCAATTCTTTGGCAATAAACGGCATCAGTGCCAAAAGCACCATACAAATCACCAAACCAACGATTGACTGTGTGGGATTGAGTTGTTTGAGAAATTTATTCATTATTCGCTCCTCATCCCTATTTAAGCGCGGTCAGCAACACGTTGACCGAGCAATCCAGATGGACGGAAAATCAACACGCAGACCAGAACCACGAATGCAAACACGTCTTCGTATTCCGCGCTGATATAGCCCGCACCCATTGCCTCAACCATGCCCAAAGCCAAGCCACCCACCAACGCGCCAGGGATATTACCAATCCCGCCCAATACCGCCGCAATAAACGCTTTCATCCCTGGAATGAAACCCATATAAAAATGTACTTTACCGCCATAATTGGTCGCAAACAAAACACCCGCCACCGCTGCCAGTGCCGCACCAATCATGAACGTAGCAGAAATTACGCGATTGGGGTTGACCCCCATTAAGCCCGCCACATTGACGTTCTCAGAGGTTGCGCGCATGGCTCGACCCAGCTTGGTGCGGTTGACCAAGAAAAACAAACCGCCCATCATCACAAACGAGACGACCACAATGATGATTTCGCGCATGGTGACACCCACATTGCCAAATAAATTGATGCGCTGTGCTGGCAACACATCTGGAAAACGGAAATGCTCCAAGCCCCAAACCTGCATCGCAATTGCCTGCAAAATAAACGATACACCAATCGCTGTAATGAGCGGCGCAAGTCTTGGCGCATGACGCAATGGGCGATAAGCCACGCGCTCAATGGTATAACTGGTGAACATACATACCAACATCGCCGCTAAAATAGCTATCAACAAAGAAAGAATCGTTGACATCCCCATGCCGATTAAAAGTGTGGTGACGGTCATAGCAACCATGGCTCCAATCATGAATACCTCGCCATGGGAAAAGTTGATAATGCCTAAAATACCATAAACCATGGTATAACCCAGCGCAATCATGGCGTATAAACTGCCTTTGACCAAGCCATTAATAAATTGTTGTATGAATAGATCGAATGCACTCACTGTCGCACTCCTTTTATAATTTCTGTTTTTTTAGACTACCCATCAGTGTCGTTCAAGTCATGAACCCACTTGATATTAACTTAAAACCAGCATAGGTTAATAACGATAGCAATTGATTTTTGTGTGTCGAAGTACAAAAACACGGCTTATTGAGCATTAGCCGCTGTATTATTTTGATATACCTCTAAAAAAGCCCCAGCACCGCTGGGGCTTTCTTAAAGATTACTTCACGATGTCGATGACTTCCAATTTTTTCGCTTTAACTTCAAAAATTGAGATTGCGCCACCCTTGATATCACCAATTTCATCAAACGAGATTGGGCCGATCAAACCTTCGAAACTGACTTTTGGCATTGCCGCTGCAATCGCTTCTGGGTCAACCGATTGGGCAATTTTTATCGCTTCAACCAAAGTATAGACGCCATCGTATGAGAATGGAGAGTAGATTTGAACTTTTTGACCTGGGAAGGCTTTTTCATAATTCGTATTGAATTCTGCACCTTTGGCCATTTTAGACAAAGGCATACCCGCTTGTGAACAAATCACACCCTCACCAGCATCGCCAGACAATTCAATGAATTTGTCAGTACACGCGCCATCGGCAGAAGCCAATTTAGCCGTCATACCCAATTCTTTCATTTGTTTGACCAATGATGCAGCCGTGTCATCCATACCACCCCAGAACACATAGTCAGGGTTCAAGCCTTTGATTTTTGTCAAGACCGCTTTAAAGTCTGTGGTTTTATCGGTCGCCGCTTCACGAGCAACCACTTTAGCACCCGCACCTTCCATGGTTTTTGCCACTTGATCGGCCAAGCCTTTACCATATTGAGTGGCATCATCCAAAACAGCGACTGTTTTAGCGTTTTTACCCAACATATATTTGCCCAAAGCAGGACCTTGTTGCGCATCCGTCGCGACCACACGGTATGAGCTTACAGAACCCTTGGGAGTTTTATTGCCTTTGATGGTGTAATCAGGATTGGTCGATGATGGAGAAATTTGTACCAAACCTGCTTTTGCATACACGGCATTGGCTGGAATCGACACACCTGAGTTCAAGTGACCGACCACACCAACGACTTTCGCATCCACCAGTTTTTGTGCCACCACTGGACCTTGTTTTGGATCGCCCGCGTCGTCTTCCCCAACCAAGGCGAATTTGGCTACTTTGTCACCAATTTTCACACCACCTGCCGCATTGATTTCATTGACAGCCAATTGCGCGCCGTTTTCATTGTCTTTACCCAAATGCGCAATACCCCCTGTTTTGGGTGCACCACTACCGATTTTCACGCAAATCTGATTGGCTTCCAATTGACCGCAGGCAGCATCAGCTGCCTTGTCACCGCCACCACCACAGGCCGCCAAAGCGATGGCTGCTGTCAAAGGTACTAATTTAAAAATTGTGTGCATATTTTTCTCCAAAAGTTAGACGTTTACGCGTTTTTTACAATCGCTCGCCATTAAATATAAGTGTCGTGCATAAACGACCAGTACAGCCACGACACATGGTCACGATTATTATGCAGATGTTGTTTAAAAAGCAAGTCTTAAACGCATCTTTTCGACATATTTTTGTCACATCAGAGTGCAAGAGCATGTTTTCAGTGCTTTTACTCAATTAGAAACAAAAAAACCGAAATCTTTAACTTCGGCTTTTTTCTGACTATTCACAGCAAACATGTTTTTATTTTTTCTTATGGGTTGTCAAACGCCACACCACCCCTGCAACGACAGGGACAAATGCCGCTGCAAAGCCAATCAAAGCGATGGTGCTCAAATGTTCTTTAATGGCAATGCGGTAACCAAACAACGTGAACTCAAATTGACCAAAAAAATATCCGCCCCAAACAAACAGAACCACCCATAGGATGGCACCCAAAATATTCCATTTTTGAAATTTACCAAACGACATTTCAGAAATTCCCGCGACAAATGGCACGAAGGTGCGGATCACCGGTAAAAACCGTGCCATCACCAAGGCTTTACCTCCATGTTTTTCATAAAAATCATGGGTTTTGCGCAAATGCTCGTGCGAGAACCAAGGGGTGTCAATTTCATACGCTTTGTGTCCAATTTTACTGCCAATCCAATAATTCACGGTATTGCCCAAAACCGCCGCAAAAATCAATAAAAACGTCAACACCCACGCATTCATCAAACCATCTGCCGATAAAGCACCCGCCAAGAACAGCAACGAATCCCCTGGCAAAAACGGAAACACCACCAAACCCGTTTCACTAAAAATCACCGCGAATAAAATACCGTAAATATAAGTACCATACTGAATCACCAAATCGCGTAATTGCTCATCGATGTGCAACATGATGTTTAACAAGCCTTGTATTGAATCCAAAACCATTCCTTTATCTGTGTTTAAGCACTAAAAATCGTGGGCATGATAGCACGGGCTTGGGGGTTCTTTATGTAAATTTATGGGATGTGTTCAACACATATTTCACGAGATGCTCTGTCTATTGGGTGCTGTGCAGATTGCACTGATTGGGCTGTCCGTCTTGATGCAGTTGGTGTACGGCATGACGTTGGTTTTTAAGGGTCATTATTTCAACAACTGTTTGATGCAAACACGCAGCGATTTTTTTGTCATATTTTTGTCATCATTTTTCACGCCAATGTTTCATATAATGCGATT
>OBMA010000611.1_pt1 | contig 21396 bp, 27 predicted proteins | sample 1539141 | NCBI WGS metagenome assembly OBMA01 (sample SAMEA3991484, study PRJEB22521) | metagenome | biome: anthropogenic terrestrial biome; feature: sewage plant; material: raw primary sludge | place: Sweden | collected 2012-09-26
ACCACCAAAGCCACACTGGCACCCAAACCCACTGGATCATAGGTTTGATTCAAACCAAATTGACGCGCATAAGAAACTGGCTTAGACACACGCGGCACTGAGGGCACACGCACCACAGGTTTTGGCGCGACCACGACAGTCGAAGGTTTGTAAGAGACTTTAACCACCTTACGTGTCGATTTCCTTGAGTCTGCTTGGGTCACCGCTTTTTGAACTTTAGCAGGCTTACTGCTTTTCGAAACTTTTTGTGCTTGGCTTTTCCGCTCAACAGTAGATGAGACAGCTTTTGAGGTTTTTTTGCTGTTTACTTCCGACTTGACCAATTTATTGGTTTTAATTGTTGTTTTCGCGACGGCTGCTTTTTCAACTGCCTTTGTCACCGTTTTTGTGGGTGTCTTGGCGGCAACAGGTAAAGCAAAAACCATTGAAGACACGATACCTGCCAAGCCAATTTTTGTCATTTTTTTCATAAAACACCTCACTTATCGAATTTATTTTACCAACAGGAGACCATCCCGATATTCATTGCAATTTATTGAAAACATCACGCGTATTGAATGCGTTTAATTGAGTTGTTTCAATTTTACGATAATTTTCTTATATATCAAAGAGTTTTATTGGTTTTATAAAGAAAAATATGCGAATGTGGATGAAGTTTGATAATTTGCACACTCAAGCAAATGTTTTAAATCGACTTTCAATCACGGCAAATGGTCATAAAAACATCACTTAATTTAAATCTTTATAAACCACTTCAGTGATTTCGATTATTTCTATCCCTTTTGGGGTGTGCAATCGAACCTCATCGCCCTCTCTTTTTTTCAGTAAGGCTCGCGCAATAGGACTCATCCAACTCACATAATTTTTATCGGTATCAATTTCATCGCGCCCGACTATGCTGATGGTTTCTTCAGCTTGCTCTGCTTCACGCCAATACGTCACCGTTGCGCCAAAAAACACCTGTCCATCATGAGGTTGTGCTGCAGGATCAACCACAACCGCACTTTCCAAGGCTTTGCTCAAAAATCGCGTGCGTCGATCGATTTCACGCAGACGCTTTTTGCCATACAAATAATCGCCGTTTTCCGAACGATCACCATTTTTCGCCGCCCAAGAAACGATGCTCACCACCTCAGGTCGCTCAACATCGAGTAACTGCAACAACTCGGCTTTGAGGCGCGCGTACCCTTGAGGGGTCATGTAGTTTTTAATCGCGGTTGACTCACTCATGTTCAATCTCTGTTAAATCACGGGGTATATTCTGCAACAACAAACGCGCATCGTTGATTTTGAGCAAATTCGCATCGGACAACTGTGCACGCCAGCGTCGCGCACCCGCAACACCGTGAAACAAATTCAACCAATGGCGCGTCATATTGCGCAGTGGCACGCCCTGCTCAATTTGCGACTGTGCATAGCGCACCAATTGCTCAAGTATTTCCTCGCGCGTCGGTACGGGCACATTGGTTTGTCCAAAAAAACGCGCGTCAACCTGCGCCAGTGCATACGGCTCGTGGTAAAACCAACGCCCGACCATCACACCATCAACTTTCTGCAATTGCTGGGACACCGATTCATAGTCGCTGATGCCGCCATTGATGCTGATATGCAAATCAGGGAAATCATGCTTCAAACGTTGCACCACGTCATAACGCAGAGGTGGAATGTCACGGTTTTCTTTTGGGCTCAAGCCTTTGAGCCAAGCATTGCGCGCGTGTACGACAAACACCCGCACCCCAGCCTGCGCCACAGTACCAATAAAATCACGTACAAAGCCATAATCTTCGTTTTTATCCAAACCGATGCGGTGTTTAATCGACACCTCGATGTCCGCCGAATCACGCATGGCTTTCACACCGTCAGCAACTAAATTCGGCTCGTGCATCAGACACGCGCCAAACGCCCCACTTTGCACACGCTCAGATGGGCAACCACAGTTGATATTGACTTCGTCATAACCCCAGTCTTGGGCGATCTTGGCGCAACGCGCGAGCAAATCAGGCTCGGAGCCGCCGAGTTGCAAAACAATCGGATGCTCCGCTGCGTTAAAGTCCAAATGCCGATGCGCGTCGCCATGCAAGATGGCGTTGACATTGACCATCTCAGTGTAGAGCAAGACATTTTTTGACAGCAAGCGATGAAAGTAGCGACAATGGCGGTCAGTCCAGTCCAACATCGGTGCGACCGATAATCGGCGTGCTGTTTCTAAAGTGGTGGGTAAAGACATGTGGCGGCGTGCAACGGTATTGTTGGTTTGAATTATTTTTGTTTGACTTGACAATCGTGACACACGCCGTACAGCGTCATTGCACGCTCCTGAATCACAAAACCATATTCTGCAGCGATTTCATTTTGGCGTTGTTGAATGGGTGCATCGTTGAACTCAATCACCTTACCACAACTCAAACACAATAAATGGTCATGTGGCTCGCCACCATTTAATTCATACAGTGCTTTACCTGATTCAAAATTACGGCGAATCAGTAAACCCGCTTGCTCAAATTGCGTGAGCACGCGATAAACAGTCGCCAAGCCAACATCCATATCCTCAGTTAACAATAAGCGATACACATCCTCGGCACTCAGATGATGTTGTTCACCTGTTTTTGTATTTTGAAACAGTTCCAAAATTTTTAAGCGCGGTAAAGTGACTTTTAATCCGCTACTTTTTAATTCCTGAGAGTTACTCATCATCAATTCACATTCATTTGTTTAAACGCTAAGAGACACCATTAGCCACAATTATTTATTCGCGCCGACCCACTTACAGCCAACTCGGGGGCAATTTATGTTAATCTTACATGAATTCAATTGCCTTGACACGAAATACCATTCGTGTCATTTAACACAGACAATACAGGAATCAATATGAAACAAAAAATGACTCGCATCAGTTTAATCGCCGCCATGATTTTTGGGCTGAGCGCGTGTGTGAACGTTCCTTACCGCGCACCCATTCAGCAAGGCAATGTGATTGAAGAGGGCCGTGCCAAAGCAATTCAACAAGGTATGAGCAAGACAGATGTTGCCAACATCCTTGGCACACCAATATTACAAAACCTATTTCACAAAGATCGCTGGGATTATATCTACCTTTTAGATGAGCAATATCGTGACGCACAACAGGAGCGTGTGAGCATTTGGTTTACCAATGGCATTGCCACCAAGGTGGAACATACTAAAGTCGCACCATAATATCGCTCTCGAAATTTATTCAATATCCTACTGAGTTAACAATGAAATTAGTCATCACAGGTGCGTCTGGACGCATGGGACGCATGTTGATTGAAACAGCACTGTCCAATCCTCAAATCACCCTATACGGCGCGGTGGACTCTGCGCAAAGTCCTTTCATCGGTAAAGACGCAGCGGATTTTTTAGGTCTCACAACAGGTGTCAATATCGTTGCAGACTTTGGCACAGCGATTCAAGGCGCGGATTGCGTGATTGATTTCACCCGTCCCGAAGCGACCTTGGACTATCTGCCGCTGTGTGCACAAGCAGGCGTGAATTTGGTGATTGGTACGACAGGGTTTGACGCGGCGGGCAAAGCATTGATTGCCAAAACCGCCGAGCAAACAGGCATCGTGTTTTCTCCGAATATGGGCATTGGTGTCAATGCCACATTTAAAATCCTCGAACTCGCCGCCAAAATTCTCAATCAAGGCTACGACATCGAAATCATCGAAACCCACCATCGCAACAAAGTCGATGCGCCGTCAGGCACGGCTTTGAAAATGGGTGAAGTGGTCGCTGAGGTTTTGGGGCGCGATTTAAAGCAATGTGCGGTTTACGGACGCGAAGGCATCACAGGCATTCGTGATGAACAAACCATCGGTTTTTCAACCATACGCGGTGGCGATGTGATTGGCGACCATACGGTTTTATTTGCGGGCGCGGGCGAGCGCATCGAAATCACCCACAAATCGTCTTCGCGCCAAACCTATGCCACAGGCGCAATACGCGCGGCACTTTTTTTGAACGCACGCAAACAAGCAGGCTTGTTTGATATGCAGGATGTTTTGGGTTTGAATACGATTTAATATGTTGCGTAAAAACTGGGTATTTTGGCTCAACAGTACGTTATTACATGGTATTGTGATCGTGTTGTTGTGGTTTCCACAACCCTTGCATTTTCCCACCCGCGCCGATGTCATGGATGCCTGGAAAAACGCCGCTCTGTATTTTGAACGCACATTGCATCCCGAACAATTCGCACGCGCTGAGCAAGAAACCAAAGCCGCTGCGCAACAGCGCATTGCCCAGTTACCACCCGCCTTAATCACACGCGCCAAACCACTGAATAAGGTGATTCAAATTCGTTGTCCAAAAGATGCACGCATGGCGAAACTGCATGGCAATGTGTTTCTCACAGCGGACATTGACGCACAGGGAAAAGTCGGTAAGGTTGTGGTCATTGAACCCGCGCCCAACGCGCAAATCAACCAACTTATCGTGCGCAGTTTTGCCAAAGCACGCTTTGCGCCTGCAATCGATGCGATGCAAAAACCCGCGCCCGATCAAATTCATTTCAACTGGCCATACGACTGCCGCAAATAAGTTAAAATTTCAACCATTCCATCTCACCGACACACGACTTATGAACTCATTTAACCTACAACACTTCTGGCAACAAGGCGACAGTTTTGCGCATTTCGTCGCAATTGTACTGCTCATTATGTCGATCCTCAGTTGGGGCGTGATTGCCCTGCGCACCATGATGGTCATGCGTATGCGTCACCTTAGCGATGCAATTGAAAGCTTTTGGGACAATATGGACTCGGACACGCAAATTCCCACCATGCAAAAACTGGATCGCGAAAACTTGGTCACACCACTGGCAATGGTGGCTAAAAACGCGCCCGATACATCCACATTAGAACGCAAACTATCCAGCGCGGTGCGTCAATCTGAACACACATTGGAGCAGGGGTTAACTTTATTGGCAACCGTTGCCTCGAGCGCGCCTTTTGTCGGATTGCTCGGCACAGTTTGGGGGATTTACCGCACCCTGACCACCGTGGCCGCTGATGGACAAATGGACATCAATGCGATTATTGGACCCGTGGGTGAAGCCTTGATTATGACGGCATTTGGCTTGGCAGTGGCATTGCCCGCCCTGTTTGCCTACAATTTCTTCAGCCGCAAGAACCAAACTCAGTCAAACGAAATTGATGCGTTTGCGCATGACTTGGTGGCCATCTGCTCTGAACGCAAAGGACACTAATCATGGCATTTTCCACAGGTGGTTCAGGTAAAAAACACACCGTACTCTCAGACATCAACATCACACCGATGGTAGACGTGATGCTGGTGCTGTTGGTCATCTTCATCATGGCTGCGCCACTGATGACCCAATCGGTCAAGGTCAAAACTGCCAATTCCAAAGCCGCCTCCAATCAAGCGAAAACCCCACCCGTGGTGCTTGCCGTCAATGCACAAGGTCAATATTTTGTGGGCACAACTCAGGTCAAAGAAGCCGAGTTATTGGCAACCCTCAAAGCCCTCGCCGAAAAAGACGCACAAACCACCATCCTAATTCGCGCGGATAAAAACATTCCGTATGCAAAAGTCGCGCAATTACTCTTGGCCAGTCAAGGCGCGGGCTTGGAAAAAGTCAGCATCGACACCCAAGCCACAGGACAATAAGCCGTGGCTTTCTCGGCAATCCTCAAAAAAATTCGCAAGATAAAATGTCTTGCCCACCCTGCACTGCTCTTGTTCATTTCAGGCATTGCCCACGCCCAACCCATCAGCGTCTCCGATGACACGGGGCAAAAACTGCAATTTTCTCAACCCGTCCAGCGCATCATCGCGCTCTCACCTGCGATTACCGAAAACCTGTTTGCCATCGGTTTGGGTGAGCGCATCGTTGGGGTCAGCAGTTACTCGGATTATCCAGCGCAAGCCAAGCAAATCGCCATCGTCAGTGACCACCAATCAATTGATTTAGAAACCATACTCAAACTCAAGCCCGATGTGGTGGTGGCATGGCACGGTGGACAATCGCCTGCGCAATTATCGGTGCTCAAACAACTGAACATTCCAATTTTTTTTCAAAAAATCAACACCTTAGCCGACATTCCCATCTCACTGATGCGTCTGTCGCAAATGGCGGGTAATCAATCAATCGCCGCGCCGATTATCGCCAATGCCTACACGCGCATTCCATTGATTGCCCAAGCCCCCACACCGATATTGCCTGCGTTTTATCAAGTTTGGGGACAACCTTTAATGACACTCAATCAGGACAGTTGGGTGTCCGATGCACTCGCACGCTGTGGCGCACAAAATATTTTTGCTGGTTTACCCATCAGCGCACCCACGGTGAATGTAGAAAATGTGATCAAGCGCAATCCCGCACTCATCATCACCGCCTCAAACCATGCCCAACCTGACCATACACTCAATATGTGGCACAATTGGCACGAAATGTCCGCGCTCAAGCATCAAGGGTTGTTGTTTACCGATGCGGATTTGATGAACCGCGCGACCTTGCGCACCTTGATTGAAAGTGAACGTCTGTGCACGCAAATCGCACACGTTCGCACACGCATCAACCCATAAGGTATTTTGAATGCTGGATACACACATCATTACTGTCACGACTTACAATATTCATAAAGCCCACTCTGTTATGCGCGGCTGTCATCTGTCCGCACTCAAACAGGGTTTGCATGAACTCAACGCCGACATTGTTTGCCTGCAAGAAGTACAAGACATCAATACCAAACGCAAACTACGTTCGCTCGAATCACACGGAGATTCTCAGGTACGTGCACTACAAGGACAGGACTACCCTTATATCGCCTACGGTGCCAATGCGGTCTATCACCACGGCAACCACGGCAATGCCATTTTATCCAAACACCCGATTCAAAAATGGTCGAACATTGACGTATCCGACCACCGTTTGGAACAAAGGGGAATTTTACACGCCACCGTGCAACACCCCCAATATGGCGAAATTCATGTGATTTGCGCACATTTTGGGTTGTTCAAGGTATCGCGTATTCGCCAAGCACAAGCCCTGATTCATCATGTGCGCGAACACGTACCCATGAATGTGCCCTTGTTGGTTGCTGGAGATTTTAACGATTGGAATTTACACGTGCATCAGCTGCTGTCTCGCGAACTTCATCTGAAAGATGCGATTGAAAGCATACAGCATGGGCAAGGACAGAGCCCTCGCGGACGCATCCGTCAACTGACCCATCAATTTTCGCAACCATTGAGAAAAACCCTTGCGTACAACGACTTAGATGAGCATGAAAAACAAGTTGGGCGGACATTTCCGAGTGTTGCGCCTTGGTTTAAATTGGACCGATTGTATGTCCGTGGGTTTGGTATACAAGACGCACACATTAAAGCAGGACGGGTGTGGCGTGAACGTTCAGACCACGCACCGATTTATGCCGAATTAAGCCTGTAAACATCAAAAAGCCACCGCGAGGGTGGCTTTATCTCAAATGGATACCAATAAATCAGTCGCACAATTTTTTATCTTTGCACGATCCACCCACAGACCACGAAATCCCATCACCAACCGTAGGGGTCAACTCATAGGTGATTCCAGTATTGACCGCCGTACTGGTCTCTGTGCCTGAGCCTGTATCTGTACCCGCATTTGAGCCTGTACTTGCACGTACAGATACCTCGCCAAAATCATCTTGACTACCTGTCGCGGTGATTTTCCCCGCGACCACAGACACGCTCGCCACTTTACCCGTTCCATCGGTGAATCCTTCAGGAATACCATTTTTGCCTGCATCACAATCGGTTTCCGCTCCCTTATTGATGATACACATTTCAACCGCTGTCTTGTAAGGACCAACCGCATTGATGACCTCGGTAAATTTGGCTTTTTCGGTTGCGTTTTGAAAGCGTGGTACCGCAATACTCGCCAAAATCCCAATCACCGCAATCACCATCAAAAGTTCCAATAGCGTGAAACCACTTTGATGATTTAATGGCTTTTTCGCTAACTTAGATACCCATCCCATGATGTACTCCTATATTTTAAGATTCTCAGTGCGGATTGTACATGAATGCCATTCAAAAGTACAACATGTATAAGTAGTATTTATTGACAAATTAACAACATGATTCTCTATTCAAGGACACAGGAAAGTGCCCACTGAGCCGCAGCCATGCCAAAACTGGCAGTGACCATGACGGAGGAGCCAAACCCCGCACAGTTAAGTCCCTGTACACTCGGTTGAAGGTTGTTGCAAACATCTGTATCTACCTTTGGATAACGCATGGCTTCATTTGAATACAACACGGGCACATGCATTTTCTGAATTTTTTTGGTTTTAGAAGCTTGGGACGCATTGAGTTTATGCGCGTGGCGCAGTTTTTGCCGAATTTTTGCCAGTATCGGGTCTTGTACTGCAAAGGCAATGTCTGTCTGCACAATGCGCGTGGCATCCACTTTTCCGCCCGCCGCACCGCAGGTGAGTAGTTTTTGCCCTCGACGCTTACAAAACACAATCATCGCCAACTTCGCACGCACCTGATCCGCACAGTCGAGCACCACATCCGCAGTTGCGGGTATCAACTCTAAGGTATCCTCTCCAATAAAATCATCGACTTCATGCACGATGCAACTGGGGTTAATTTGAGTAATGCGTTCGCGCAGTGCGGTGGTTTTGGCTTTACCCAAAGTGTCTGTGAGTGCCTGTACTTGACGATTGACATTCGACTCAACCACGTGATCGGCATCAATTAAAGTCAGAGTGCCCACGCCGCAACGCGCCAATGCCTCGACCGCCCACGAACCGACACCACCCACACCAACCACGCAGACATGCGCCCGTGCGAGTGTGTCTGTGGATTGCTCACCATATAAACGATTTAACCCTGCAAATCGGCGTTGTGTATTTGTGCTCATATTGTGACTCTATTGGCTTGGGGCAATCACGCCCGCGTGGTATGATTTCACCATTGATAACAGCCTACATTGTAACTGTTTGCTCAGCCCATTTCACCTTTACCCTTAGGATATCATTATGTTGGATTTATCCGCCCTGCGGCAAGAATACACCAACGCAGAACTGAACGAGCGCGATGCGCACGAGTTGCCGTTTTTGCAATTTGAAGATTGGTTTTTACAAGCGCAAAAATCCGAAGTACCTGAACCCAATGCCATGGTATTGGCAACCTCAGATGCACACAATCAACCCCACGCCCGCGTGGTGCTGATTAAAGAGTTGCGCCCCGAGGGTTTTGTGTGGTTCACCAACTACGACAGTGCCAAAGGGCAGGATTTGGCGGACAACCCCAAAGCCAGCCTGCTGTTTTTTTGGCAACCCTTGCAACGTCAAGTGCGTATCGAAGGTGTGGTCAAAAAAGTCGATGCCGCAGAATCTGACGCGTATTTTTACAGTCGTCCCGTGAGCAGTCAACTCGGCGCGTGGAGTTCACCGCAAAGCCAAGAAATCAGCAACCGCATGGTTTTGGTCAAAAATATGGCGAGTAACGCGCTCAAATACGGCACATCGCCACCACGCCCAGAACACTGGGGCGGCTATATTTTAGAGCCGCATTATTTTGAGTTTTGGCAAGGACGCGCATCGCGCTTGCACGACCGCATTGCCTATCGACGGCAAGACGATGGCAGTTGGCGGATTGCGCGTTTAGCCCCCTAAACTCCCTAAAAACAAGGCAAGCACTTCGGCTTGCCTGAAACTGTTGCAAAGCCCCTCTCCCCCAGCCCCTCTCCCACCACGCGGGCGAGGGGTGTTACAGAGTTTGGTCAGCAGACTAAGGCAATCGTTTCATTTGCCCTATGTCTATTTGAATGTCGGTTTGCGCTTTTCAATAAACGCTGCCATGCCCTCTTTTTGGTCATCGGTTGAAAACAGACTGTGAAACGCACGGCGTTCAAACAACAAGCCACCAGACAAAGGCGATTCAAACGCTTGATTGACTGCTTCTTTCGCGCTCATCACTGCCAATTTTCCATACCCCGCAATGGCGTGCGCCATTTTCAGAGCCTCGTCTTGCAAAGCATCGGCGGGCACAACGCGCGCCACCAATCCTGAACGCTCGGCTTCCTCCGCGCCCATCATACGTCCCGTGAGTACCATGTCCATCGCTTTGGCTTTGCCGACCGCGCGGGTGAAGCGTTGTGTACCGCCCGCCCCAGGAATCACGCCGAGTTTGATTTCTGGTTGTCCAAACTGTGCGCTATCCGCAGCGATAATCGTGTCGCACGCCATCGCCAATTCACAACCACCACCGAGCGCAAAGCCCGATACTGCGGCGATGATGGGTTTGCGTATGTTCGCCATCGCATCCCAATTGCGCGTGATAAAATTTTGACGGTATGCTGTTTCAAAATTCAACGCCGCCATCGCCTTGATGTCCGCGCCCGCCGCAAAAGCTTTTTCTGAACCCGTGAGGACAATCGCACCAACCATCGCATCGGCATCGAAGGCTTGCAAAGCGTGTGCCAATTCGTCCATCAATGCGTCGTTGAGCGCGTTCAATTGTGCGGGACGATTCAGGGTAATGCGACCGACATTATTAAGGGTTTCAACCACGATGTTTTGATAATCCATGTCACCTCCTATTTGAAATAATCTTCATATTGTAACGCATGCGTGCATCTCACGGTAAAATGAGATTCTGTTGTCATTTTATTTAAAACTCATGCCATCCATGCCACACACCACACCCCACCTTGTGCATTACACCCTCACACCCGACACCCATCGTCATATTTTTGCGGTGCGCTTGAGCATCTCTGGCGACTTTGAGGACGGCGTGCAGGTGTTTATGCCCAATTGGATTGCGGGCAGTTATATGTTGCGCGAATTTGCGCGGCACATCGTGTGGTTGCGTGCCTTCAATGATTTGGGCGAACCAATTGAACTTTCTCCCACCTCACAGCACAGTTGGCACAGCGCGCCTTTTGTCGGTGGTTTGACCATTGAGTATGAGGTATTCGCGCATGACAACTCAGTGCGTGCGGCGTTTCTCGATACCACCACAGGTTTTTTTAATGCCACTTCGGTGTGCTTGTGTGTCCAAGAGTTGGCAGACCAAATGCACACGCTGATGCTGCATCCACCAGTAACTGCACAAAAATGGCAAGTCGCCACCCAACTCACACCCGCCACCGATACGCCCGAACGCGGTTTTGGTGAATATACTGCCAAGGATTACGATGAATTGGCAGACTGCCCTGTGCGCATGGGTGTACTGAATTGGTTGACGTTTGAAGCCGAGCAGATTGCGCACACGGTTGCGATTTCGGGTGAAGTACCTCATCTGAATACGACACTGCTGATTGAGGACATGCGCGCCATTTGTACGGCGCATTTACAGTTATTTAATCCAACGGTGGACGACACGCCCACGCAACCACCTTTTACATCCTATTTGTTTTTAATTGATGCACGCGCCACAGGCTACGGCGGTTTGGAACATCGCTCCAGCACGGCATTGTTGACCACGCGTACCTCTTTACCCAATCTCGATGACAACGCACACACTCGACGCAAAGCCTACACCGATTTACTCGGCCTCATCAGCCACGAGTATTTTCATACATGGAATGTCAAACGCATCAAACCCGCGGCCTTTGTGCCGTATGACTTGACCGAGCCGACCGACACTTCTTTGCTGTGGTTTTTTGAGGGTGTGACCTCATATTATGATGACTTGATTTTGTATCGGACAGGTATTTTGGATGAGACGCAGTACTTCAAAGTCTTGGAGCAACACATTCATCAGGTGATGCAACGCTCAGGCGCGCAGCAACAAACCGTCACACAAGCGGGTTATTACGCGTGGTCAAAATACTACCAACCGACTGAAAACACACCGAATTCCCATGTGAGTTACTACACCAAAGGCGCACTGATTGCGCTGTGTTTGGATTTATTCATCCGCCACAATAGCCAGCACACTCACAGTTTGGACGATGTGATGCGCAGTTTATGGCAAGACTTTGGGCGTGATTTTTACGAATTGAGCGCGGACAAACGCCGAGGTGTTCAACTGGCAGATATTCAAAAACACATTGAGCAATTCACGCCAATCAGCGTATATCATCTGTTGCATGTTGCTTTGTTGACCACCCAGCCATTGCCGTTGAATTTATTGTTGGTAGCGCATGGTTTACACCTCAAATACACGCGCCCGACCCAGCCTGAATTCGGCGCGAGTTTTAAAAAAATCGAGCAGGGTTGGTTGGTTGAACGGGTATTCACCAATGGGATGGCGCAGCGCGCGGGCTTGGCACCGCAAGATATTTTGATTGCCATCAATGGTCACGCCATCAGTGAGAAGCCCGATGACAGTCTGCGCGATTGGAAGCACACGCGCAGTCTAACCGCGCATTATTGGCGCGACGGCGTGCTACAGACCACCACGCTGCACAACACCATCACACCCGCACAAATTGGCACGTATCGGTTGGAACGTACAGACCGTGCAACGCAATCGACTTGGCCGTTGGTCACGTTATAAATGTCGTCATTGCGAGTCTCGAATGGTTTTATCAAGGTGTGGCAATCCATCTAAATTCGCTGTGGTGACACGGCTTGGATTGCTTCGCGGGTGAAACATCGCTCGCAATGACGATTGATTTATTGAAACAATCCTAAACTCAATCTCGATGAAAGATGAGTTGTTGCACGCCATGTTTCGCGCTCACCTCACCGACAAAATAATAACCATCCTCGGCAAATTTTTTCAGACCTTCGGGCGTGTCGATTTTGTGTTGCACGATGAATCGCGCCATCGTACCGCGCGCGCGTTTGGCAAAAAAACTGATGATTTTGTAATTGCCTTTGCTCAAATCTTTAAACACGGGTGCAACCACAGGCACGCCCAATGCCGCCAAAGGCACCGCTTTGAAGTATTCATCTGAAGCCAAATTAATGAGGGTTTTGTGTTTGTGCTCATTCAATTCCGCGTGGATGTTTTTTGCCAAAGTGTTGCCCCAGAATGCGTATAAATCCGCGCCTTTGCTGTTGGTCAGTTTGCTGCCCATTTCCAAACGATAGGCCTGCATCAAATCCAATGGACGAAGAACACCGTACAAGCCCGACAAAACCCGTATGCGGGTTTGCGCTTGCCTGAGTTCAGCCGTGGTCAAAGTCTTTGCATCAAAGCCATCATACACATCGCCATCAAACGCCAAAATCGCGGGTTTGCTGTTGTCCAAGGTAAACTCAGGTGACCATTCATGATTGCGCGCCACATTAAGCACCGCCAATTTGTCCGAAATCGACATTAGGTTTGCCAATTGCGGCACATCCAGTTGACGCAACAGTTGATTGAGTTGTTTGGCTTGCGCAACAAACTGAGGTTGGGTGGCGATTTTGCCGACAGCCGCAGGCGTGGCGGTTACAAAATCAAGACTTTTGGCGGGGGATAAGACAGTCAGCATAATATTAATTTGATTGAGTTGCACGCTGGGCGACAGCGAGGCATTGTTGATAACGGCGGTTGACCGAATTGGCGTACCATTCGGTGGTCAGGTTGCGGGTGATTTTCTCGCTTTTTAGGCTGATTTTCGGAATCTGTTGGGCAATCACTTTTTTGTACTTTTGCGCATACCACTGCGCCACAGTTTGATAAGTGGTGGTTTTTTCAAAGTCCAAACTTTTTTCCAATGCCAAATCCTGCGCAATGCTTTGTACCGTCATGGTGGGCATTTTTTTAGCAAAAAGTTGCATCACCGCGTTTTGGGTTTGTGACACTTGGTTTGAATTTTCAGGCTGATGCGCAATCAAATCACCATCGGCATTTAAAGGCTTGCCTGATAATTGGCTGACCATCGCTTGAAAACCCGCGTTGCGACTGGCGTAATGCCCTGCATTAAAATCAGCAAAACGATAAATCATGTCGCTGTAATTCGTGGGATAGTAAAACAAATGCGCCGTGCCATACAACACACCGCCTTTGCGCGTGTACAGGGTTTCGCGCATATTCATGCTTGATTGACCAAGCGAGGGAGCGATCTTACGCGCGTAGTCCAAAGAGACCTGCATTGAGCCGACGGTGGAAACCACATCGTCGACACTTTTGCCCATGTATTTGAGAATCGGGCTGGTATAGCGCGACTCGGTAAACTCGGTGTACCACTTGGACAAATCGCGCTCGGTTTTCACCAATTTCATGCCTTCTCGAAAGGTTTTGCCCGTGCTCATGGCTTGATCCAAGCGCACTTCCAACGCCAATCGCAGTGCCAAGTTGCTGCCCATTTTTTTAATTTTATTCGCCAATAAGGTACTCAATCCTGCGACAGGCGGGTCTTCTTTATAACCGCTTTCTTGCTCTATCACCGCCATCACCGCACACATGGATTCATTGGTGCGAGCCATTTTAACATCGTCCAAACTGCTCAAAATATCGCCCACCCAAGCCTTGGCATCGGCTTCGCGCAGTGCGTGGGTTTTTTGAATCATTTTGGCAAACGCCGCTTCAGGCGCAATCACAGCGGGTGTGTTGCTCGCCGATGGCAGTCGGTCACATGCCGAGAGCACAGCCGTGGCGCACAACAACGCGGACAATCGCCAATCATGCTTCAAATGCAGTGGTTTCATTTTAAATCATTGTTCGTGAGGTTCGTTACAGGCTCAGGCACTGGGTGTTGATAAGCGCGCCACAGCAAAATTGCGCCCAATACAATCATCGGTAGAGACAAAATCTGTCCCATTGAAAACCCTGCAAACAAGCCCAAAAAGTCATCAGGCTCACGTGCAAACTCAGCCAGAAAACGCAAGACGCCATAACCCATCAGAAACACCGCTGAAACTGCCATGGTCGGGCGCACTTTGCGCGCATACAGCCACAACAGCACAAACAACAACACGCCCTCACCCAAAAACTGATAAATCTGTGACGGGTGGCGCGGCAACATCGCATATTGACCGATTTGTTGCAGCAAGGTCACACTCGCAGGGTGTTCATTCACATACAAGGCATCCGCATCCATCGCTTGTGGAAACAACATCAGCCATGAATACCCCGCATCCGATACACGCCCCCACAACTCACCATTGATGAAATTGCCCAAACGTCCCGATGCCAGTCCCAAAGGCACGAGCGGCGCGATAAAATCGGTGATTTGCCAAAAGCCACGACCTGTTTTACGCGCATACCAAATCATCGCCACGAGCACGCCCAAAAAGCCGCCGTGAAAAGACATGCCGCCTTGCCAAACTTTAAAAATGTCCAAAGGATTGGCGAGAAAATCAGCAGGTTTGTAAAACAACACATAACCAATGCGTCCACCGAGAATCACGCCGAGCACGCCGTAAAACAATATATCGTCCAATTCGATGGACTTAAATCCCAACTGCGGCATCGTTTTGGCGCGGTATTTTCCCAAGGCTAAAAACATCAAAAATGCCGCCAAATATGTGATGCCGTACCAATGCACTGGCCAGCCGCCCTCACCACCGATTGTAAAAGCCACCGCGTCAAATTGCGGGTGAATGAGTGCCATAGTAATCCTTTGTTTTCGTTATCAAGTCTCAGGGTTTGCGGTAGAATGTCAGTTTGCATCGCAATGCCATTGTACCGATGTCAAGTTGGTTTTTAACGCATTATTGAGGATTTTTTATGAAGCGAGTTTTATTAGTGAGAATGGGCGCAAGTCTCATCGCCAGTAGTGTTTTATTCAGTACTGTAAGCCACGCCGATGGCTACCAAATTGCCAAAAACTACGATTGCTTAAAGTGCCACGAAGTCAATCAAGACAAAAAAGGCCCTTCGTTTCAATATATTGGCAATGCTTTTCGGGGACGCAGCGATGCGGTTGGACGCATTCAAAACCCGATTCGCAACGGCATTACATTGTACTATTTCTGGGAAAAAATGCCTGCCAATCCCAAGATAAGCCAAGCCGAGTTGGATGAACTCACGCAATGGATACTCAAGCAATAAATGAGCCGTCAACGCATCGGTGATTCGCGCATTATGGCTACTCAGAAACGTGATTGTGCTTAAAATAATGGCTAAATCATGGATTTCATAAAAGGATAGACGATGAAACTGCATTTAAAGACCTCTCTGTGGACTGCTGCGGCACTGTTCGGCATATTAAGCGCGAACCAAGTTGCGGCGAACCCACAAATTGCCAAAGCCAATAAATGCTTTGAATGTCACTCGCTTGACAAACGCATCATCGGTCCGACCATTCGCGAAATCGCCACCAAATACCAAGGTCAAGCAGGTGCAGAATCACGTTTGGTCGAAAAAGTCCGCAAAGGCTCGGTCGGTGTTTGGGGTACAACCCCCATGCAAGCTTATCCCGATATGCCACAAAAAGACATTGAAGCAGTGGTTCGTTGGATGTTGAATCGCTAAATCCAATGATTTCAATGAAAACAAAACGCACAATCACTCGATTGTGCGTTTTTGTATGTCTCGTAGCCATAACCTGCTTCGCTGTGGCACAATAGCACCTGCCCAAGGACAATCTCAACACCACCCTATGAACACCACAACGCCCCCACCCTCCACCCTATTTTGCGCCCTGTGTGGTACAAAGGTTGAGCACCGTATTCCATTGGAGGATTCGCGCGTGCGGGCGGTGTGCCTAGCCTGTGGTCATATTCATTACGACAATCCCAAAATGGTGGTCGGCACGATTGTGAGCCATCAAGGAAAAATCTTGCTGTGCCAACGTGCGATTGAGCCGGGCGTGGGCAAATGGACTTTGCCTGCGGGTTTTATGGAATGTGGCGAGAGTACGATGCAAGGCGCATGGCGCGAAACTTTTGAAGAAGCCTGCGCCCAAGTGCGCCTGATTGAACCTGTGTACCATATGGTGGATATTCCGCACATCGGGCAAACCCATTTATTTTTCCGTGCAGAGTTGGACACACCCGAATTCGGCGCGGGTGATGAGACCTTACAAGCGCGCTTATTTGCACCCGATGAGATTCCGTGGGAAGATTTGGTGTTTAGGAGTTCGCACAGCGCGCTGCGCGCATGGATAGCCGACTCGGTACACGGCGTGTTCCCAACACGTCACGTCACTCTTGAACCCTTGGTGAGTTGAACATGGCGCATTCAACACAAACCGAGCTGCCTTTCAAAATCGTTCAGCATCCGTCTGAACTACCCTGTCACACCGACATCAACCGTGGCGTACCGCACAGCGACAGTCTGTACGCGGTGGGCTTTGTGATTGATGCGCAGTGGGTGTACACCGCTTATCAACGTGGTTTGTTTCCGTGGTACAGCGAGGGCGAACCCGTGCTGTGGCATTCGCCCGACCCGCGCATGGTGCTGGCTTTGGACGATTTTAAACGTGCGCCCTCCTTGCACAAAAAACTCAAACAATGGGCGCGCACAACCGAATTGGGCTACAGCGTCACCCTCAATCGTTGCTTTGAGCGTGTGATGAATGCCTGCGCGCACGCGCCGCGCCACGGGCAAAACGGCACATGGATTCATCCACAACTCATCCACGCCTACACCGAGTTGCACCACCAGCACCACGCCATCAGCGTGGAAGTCTGGCACAACGATGATTTAATCGCAGGGTTGTACGGCGTGTTGATTGGCAAAATGTTTTTCGGCGAATCGATGTTTACCACTGTGTCGGACGGCTCAAAAATCGCCTTGGCATGTTGGGTGCGCTACCTACAAGCGCATGGCGGTGCATGGATCGACTGCCAGCAAGTCACCGCGCATTTGGCGAGTTTGGGCGCGAAGCCGATACCGCGCGCGACCTATTTCCAACACAGTGCACAACTGATGCGTGCGCTTGAATTGGATTGGCAAGAGTTGTGTGCGCAAACCAATTTACTTGATGCTTTTGCTCAAACAACAGGCGCAACATGAAATTAGAGCACCAAAATTTCGTTCAACTGCAACTGTACCGCACGGGTGAATATGCCTGTCACTACCTACCGAATCGAATTGCAAGTTCAGAAGTGGTCGCGCCGATGGATCGAGTCAATGACCACAACTACAGCGCACTGATTGACATGGGGTTTCGGCGCAGCGCGCTGTATGTCTATCGTCCACAGTGCACCGATTGCCAAGCCTGCCAATCGATTCGCGTGGTGGTTGATGAGTTTACACCGACACGCAGCCAACGCCGTTGTCTCAAACAATGGGGGCATCTGACGGCACGTGTTTCGGATTTGAACTACTCTACCGAGCAGTTTGATTTATACCGCCGTTACATCAGCACGCGCCACGCAGATGGTGCCATGGCGAACGACACTGAGGCGCAGTACCGACAGTTCTTTCTACAAAGTCCTGTGACCTCGTTTATGGTGGAATTTCGCGATACCGCTGGGGTATTGCGCATGGTCAGCGTGATTGACCAAACCGTGCACGGGCTGTCCGCTATGTACACCTATTTTGACCCCGCGCCGGAATTTTCGGGTTTGGGCACGTATGGTGTATTGTGGCAAATTCAAACCGCGCGACAATTCGCACTCAAATACGTTTATCTCGGCTACTGGATACGCGACTCGGATAAAATGCGTTACAAGCAACAATTCAAACCCGCTGAAATTTTAATCAATGAGCAATGGACATCATTGCACCCATCCATCCCAACAAGTTAACTCACTAAAATCACCACCATGTACAATATTTTTCGCAACATCGCCTTCGCCATGGACGCAGAACGCGCCCACCACCTGTCATTTAAATTGGCGCACAAAGCCCATGCCTTGGGCTTGATGCCCAAAGCACGCATCCCTGCTACGCCGTTTGAACTCATGGGTTTGACTTTCCCCAACCGCGTTGGGCTGGCGGCGGGCTTGGACAAAAATGGTGAACACATTGATGTGCTCGCCAATATGGGCTTTGGCTTTATCGAAATCGGCACAGTCACACCGCGCCCACAAGACGGCAACCCAAAACCACGCATGTTCCGCATTCCCGAAAAACAAGCCATCATCAACCGCATGGGGTTTAACAACCTTGGCGTGGCGACCCTGCTCAAAAACGTTGCCCGCAGTCAGTTCGTACAAAACGGCGGCATCCTCGGCATCAACATCGGCAAAAACGCCACCACGCCGATTGAACGTGCCACTGAGGACTACCTATCCGCACTGAGTGATGTTTATGCGCACGCCTCCTACATCACGGTCAATATCTCTTCGCCCAACACCAAAAATCTGCGTGATTTGCAAGCACAAGACGCATTGGACGAACTTCTGTCCGCCCTCAAAACCCGCCAATCTGAATTGGCCAACACCCATGGTCGCTATGTGCCAATGACCCTGAAAATCGCGCCCGATTTGGATGAATCACAAATCCAATCCATCGCTGATTTACTCAAACTGCATCAATTTGACGCGGTGATTGCCACCAACACCACATTGGATAAAACCGTGACTCAAGCGTACAAACACGGCAACGAAGCAGGCGGACTTTCAGGCGCGCCTGTGCGCGAGAAGTCCACCCAAGTATTGCACGCATTGAGCAAACTACTCAACGGCGAAGTACCTATCATTGGCGTGGGCGGAATTATGTCAGGCAAAGACGCACAAGCGAAAATTGACGCGGGCGCGTCATTGGTTCAAGTGTACACAGGACTGATTTACCAAGGGCCTGATTTGGTTAAGGACTGCGCGCAGGCACTGGCACGCAGCCGATAAAACCAATGAGCAAGCGATGTCATTGAAAAGACTGTACTAAAATAGCATTGAATTCATAATACATTGAATTCAATCATTAAACCCAATCATTGATAATCGTTGATGAATTATTGATTAACCACTGACTGATTAAAGGAAAACACACATGGACATCACCACCACACACAGCATTGAAGGTAAAACCATCACCCGTTACTGCGGTGTCGTTGCGGGCGAGGCAATTCTGGGCGCAAATCTATTCAAAGACCTATTTGCGGGCATCCGCGATTTGGTCGGTGGTCGCTCAGGCACCTACGAGCGTGAATTACAAAAAGCCCGTGACATTGCACTCAAAGAATTGGAAGAACGCGCACGCGACTTGGGCGCGAATGCCATTGTTGGTGTGGATTTAGACTATGAAGTCCTCGGACAAGGCAATGGCATGTTGATGGTTTCAGCCAGCGGCACTGCGGTGATTGTGCAATAAACCCAAGGTTGCCTGAACGTTAAATCACGTTGTTGTATATGGATGGTGTGGCTTGAGAATACCAATTAAGATTCGCGAACAAAATTCAAAGCCGTACCATTGATGCAATAGCGCAAGCCCGTGGTCGGTGGTCCATCGGGAAACACATGCCCCAAATGCGCGCCGCAGCCATAGCACACCACTTCGGTGCGTATCATGCCGTGCGCGGTGTCACGCTGCTCGGCAACCGCCTCCTGCGCAACAGGCGCATCAAAACTCGGCCAGCCGCAACCTGCGTTGAATTGATTTTGCGACGCAAACAACACCGCATCACACACCACGCAATGATACGCGCCATCGTGCCAAGTCTCAGCGAACTCACTGGTGAACGGTCGCTCAGTGTCTTTTTCTTGGGTAACGCTGTAGGCGAGTGGCGAGAGTTTATTGCGTAGGTCGTTGGGGTTCATGGTTGTCTCACATTATCAATTGTAGGGCGCAATAAGCGGGGTTTGCGCATTGCGCCGTATGTACCAAAAAGCAAGATGGAGGGAAATTTACCACATGCGGTGCAATGGGTAAAAAACACTTATTGCACCCTACGGGTTTCCGACTTACGGGTTGGCTTACCCCGCTATTCGCAAAAATTACTCATCAGAAGTTACGAATTAAGATTTTGCGTTTGAAACTCTGGCTCCAATGCAACGATTAGAGCTGATTCAAATAAGGGTACGATTTCAGTTGACCAAGATTCCTCAATTTTCTCTGTAAAACTTACGAACTCCTCCTTAATTTCACTCAAACAGAAGAGCGACACCTGAATGGCATTTTGAGAAGTGTTGATTTCAGCAAACTTTGGGTATGTGTGTTTTCCTGCGGCACTTTCCTGAAAATGTCGCCTCAAACGGATACCAAACGACATTTTTGTTCCATTGGTTTTGCCAACATATTTTATTTTGCTCTGGTGATGAATAACATATACTCCTACTTCATGCCTTTTCTCACCCAAACAACATTCACTCCATGAATTCCCTCGTGATGCCAAATTAATTGAAATTCCTTTTTCGAGGATGGTTGTTATCGTTGGTATCTTTATGTTAAATTCCATACATTCTTTCACATTCGTAGAATTGTAGGGGTGATTAGCATCGCGTAATCGCCCGATTGTAAATTCACACGAATAAAAATGCGCAATGACGCATCAAACGTGTGCCCTACTTGCTGCATTATCTCTAGTAGCGACAGAGTAGTATTTTTCAATTAAATAATCCTCGGTAGATTTTACAAGGTCTGTGGTAACTTTACAGGACGGAATATTAGTTTCAGATGAGAATCGAGTCATAATAAATCATTCATTTA
>OBMA010000612.1_pt1 | contig 21372 bp, 16 predicted proteins | sample 1539141 | NCBI WGS metagenome assembly OBMA01 (sample SAMEA3991484, study PRJEB22521) | metagenome | biome: anthropogenic terrestrial biome; feature: sewage plant; material: raw primary sludge | place: Sweden | collected 2012-09-26
GGTTGGGTGATAATGAATTAATTAAAGAGATTGTAGTTCCAAATAAACTTGTGAATTTTGTAATAAAAGGATAATGGAAAATATGCATATTTTAAAAAAATTGCTATTTGTAATATTTACTTTTGCTATTTCATTTTCTATTGTAGCTTGTGGTTATAAACCATCAAGTTATTATGCAAAAAAAGAGATGGAAGGTAATGTTTTTGTTAAATTAAATGTTAGTTTAGAAGATCCTAAAAATGCAGTTTTAGTAAAAGATGCGGTCAATAAAATATTAATTCAAAAACTAGATTCTAAATTAGTTGATAAAGAATCAATTGCAGATGTAGTTATGAATGTAACAATAAATTCTGTAAGTATGCAAACATTACAATATGATGCTTTGGGATATAATAAATTGTATAGAGCAGTTGTGGTACTTAAAATTGATTATTTTAGAAAAGATAATGGAATTAAAAAATCATTTGCAGTTGATGGAGAACATGATTTCTCTATTGATGATGGAACAACAATTACTGAAACAAAAAGATTTGATGCGATTTCAAATGCAGCAAATAAAGCTTTAGATGAAGTTTTATCTAAAATAGCAGTTTCTTCTTTTAAATAATATGCAAGTTGATTTTAAAAAAGCCACATTAAATGAGTTTTTAGAACATAAAACTCTATATTATGACAAGATAGATTTTACAATTGTAGAATCTTCTTGGAAAATTCTATCAACAAAAATTAATCTTCCATTTGTAATTCATATTGTGGGAACCAATGGAAAAGGAAGTACTGGAAGATTTTTAGCTCATTATTTGTATAAAAAAGAGTTCAAAGTTTTACATTATAGTTCTCCTCATATTATGAAATTTAATGAAAGAATTTGGATAAATGGAAATGATGTTAGTGATGAAAACCTTGAATTGGCTCACATCTTTTTGCAAGATTTATTTCCTTTAGAGTTATTGTCAAAATTAACTTATTTTGAATATACAACTTTATTGGCTTTTTATTTATCAAAAGATTTTGATTATTTAGTTTTAGAAGCTGGACTTGGTGGAGAGTTTGATGCAACAAATGTGGTTGAAAATAATCTTTCATTAATTACAACTATTGGTCTTGACCACATGAGTTTTTTAGGAAATACAGTTGAAGAAATAGCAGCTACAAAAATGCGCTCTGCTGATAATAAAATGCTTATTGGTTATCAAGTTTTTAATAGTGTTCTAAAAACAGCTTATAAAGTAAAAGAGCAAATTTTAAAAGAAAGAAATAAGAATATAGAAATTATTGAAGTAAAAGAATTTGACAAATATGAATTAAATAATAAATTTGCATCATATTTAAAAAGAAATTTACATTTAGTAATTGAGTGTTTGCATGAGCTAAAAATTCCTATTGATTTAAAACTATTTGATGATGTTCCTTTATTTGGTAGATGTCAAAAAATTCTTCCTAATGTGACTATTGATGTAGGACATAACCCCTTGGCGGCTCATGTAATTGCAAAAGAATTTGAAGGTAAAAAAATCACTTTAATTTATAATTCTTATAAAGATAAAGATTATGAAGAAGTTTTAAAAATATTAAAACCAATTATTAGTAAAATAATAATTATGCCTTTAGACGATAAAAGAATTGTAGAAAAAAATAGTTTATTAGAGATTATAAAACAATTAAATATAATAAATGAAAAATCAATTAAAATAGTAGAAAATGAAGAATACTTGGTTTTTGGTTCTTTTTTAGTTGTTGAAAAATTTTTAACTTTGATTGGCTTTAATGACAAATCTTGAAAAACAACTTGAAAATCTTTATATTGAAAAAAATAGAATTGAAGAGCAAATTGAACTTTTAAAACAAGAAATAAAAGTAGAAAAAGACTCTTTCTTTGTTAAAAAGAAGTTTACAAAAGATGAAAAAATTGAACTTTTTAAATCTTTATTTATTGCAAGATTTGATATTTATGCAAAAAAATGGATTAGTAAAGATGGCTCTAAACAAGGTTTCTATCCAGTTACTGCAACATTTCAAGCGGAGGATTATCTTCCTTTTTCGAACAAAGAGATTGAAGAACATTTAAGAGGAAATTCATTTTTAGCTACTTATTGTATAAATCAAAAAAATATGTCAAAATTTGTTGTTTTTGAGATTTTAGATGAAGATAAATTTAAATTACAAATTGCTTTAAATTCTTTAAATATTAAAGCTTATTATGAATTAAGTTCTTATAATTCAGTTTTAGTATGGATTTTTTTACAAGAAGAGATTTCCTCAAAAATTGTTTTTAATTTTGCTTCTTTTATTTTAAGAAAAGCAAATATTACAGCTAAAATTTATCCAAATAAAGAGTTTGCAACTAAAGAGAGTTTAGGAAATAGTTTAGAACTTCCTTTACATTTAAAATATAGAGATAAAAATCGAACAGTTTTTATTGATGTTAATACAAATAAGATTTATGAAGACCAATGGCAAATATTAAATAATGTGCAAAAACTTTCAAAACAAATTGTTTGTAGTTTTGGTGAAACATCAATATCAACAAATCAAGAAAAAGAGTTTAAAAAGATTGAATTCCCTCTAAATAATATTGAAATGATTTTAGAAGATAGTATTTATATTCCAACAATGAACCTATCAAAATCACTAATTAATCAATTAAAATCATTTGCTAGTTTTGAGAATCCACAAATAAAAATACTTTTAAGTCTTAGAAAACCATTATTCAATACCCCAAAATATATAAAATCTTTTGATGAAAATGAAGAATATCTTATTCTCCCCCGTGGGTTAAAAGAAAAAATAGTTGATTTTTTCAATCTTAATGGTGTTGAATTTTCATTTATTGATAAACGAAATTTCAAAGAGATTCAAACTAAAAAAGTTACTTTTAACCTAAGACCTGAGCAAAATGATGCAATAAAAGAGATTAAAAAAACAGATTTTTCTATTTGTGTGGCACCTCCTGGTTTTGGGAAAACCCTTTTAGGCGCAAAAATATTTGAAATAAGAGCATGTAGTACTTTGATTGTTGTAAATAAAAATATGTTGCTAAATCAATGGATTGAAAGGTTTGTTGATTATTTTGGATATACAAAAAAAGATATTGGGTATTTAGGAAAAGGACATAATAAACTTAATGGCTCTATTGATGTAGGAACAATGCAAAGTTTGAAAAATGACCCTGATATTATTAATAATTATTCTTTTGTAATTATTGATGAATGCCATCATATTCCAGCAATAACTTTTGAACAAATTGTCAAAAATTTTAAGGGTAAATATCTTTTAGGATTAAGTGCGACTCCAAATAGAAAAGATGAGCTTCAACCAATTTTATATCAACAATTAGGTGATATTTCTTATGAATATAAAAAGAAAAAAACCCATACTAATAAACTACAAATAATAAAAACTAACTTTGAAAGTACTGCCGATAATTATGCTACAATGATAAATGAATTGTGTTTAGATGAGAATAGAAATAATTTAATAATTGATGCAATAAAAACTAATATTGAAAGAAAAATTTTAGTTTTAACTGATAGAATAGAGCATATAAATGTATTAGAAAATCTTTTCCAAAAAGAAAATCTTGACTATATATGTGTTCATGGAAGCTTAAATAAAAAAGAACAAGTTGAAAATATGAATTTAGTAAAAAGCAAATCTTTAATTATTGCAACAACTTCATATTTTGGAGAAGGAATTGATTTCCCACATCTAAATACAATTATGTTTGTAACGCCTATTTCTTATTATGGACGATTAGTTCAATATTTAGGAAGAATAGGACGGGGAAATCAAGAGTGTTTAGCAATAGATTTTCTAGATTCAAAAAATGCCATGTTAAATTCTGCTTATAAAAAAAGATTAGAAGGTTATAAGCAAATGCATTACAAATAAAACTTATAAGGAGATAGTCCAATGTTAGGAATTATTGTAGCTACAACATTAATAACATTAATTTTAAATTTAATTTTAAAAAAAATACATCTACCAACAATCATAGGTTATATTGTAACAGGAACAATAATAGCTTATGTATTTAATTTACACGAAGCTGTGAATAATCATGAATTAAGAGAAATAGCTGAATTTGGTGTAGTTTTTTTAATGTTTACAATTGGATTGGAATTCTCAATATCTCATCTTAAAAAAATGAAAAGAGAAGTTTTTTTTACAGGAAGTTTACAAATAATAATTACTGCATTTTTTGTATTTTTAATATCAAAATTTGTAATTGGCCTTCCTACACAAACATCATTGATAATAGGAACGGCACTTGCTTTATCATCAACGGCAATTGTATTAAAAACATTTAATGAAACAAAAGAGATAAATAAACCTTATGGAAGAAGAGTTTTAGGTATTTTAATTATGCAGGATATTGCAGTTATTCCTATTTTATTAATGATCTCATTTTTTTCAATGACAGGAGAAAGTTCATTAGTTTTAACAATTGGAAAAACTATACTAGCTGCAACAGTATTATTAGCTTTATTATATTTTAGTGGAAGATATTTATTGGAACCTTTTTTAAGATATGTTTCTGCTACAAAATCAGATGAGTTATTTGTAGCATCTGTTTTATTACTTGCGATGGGATCTGCATATTTGGCGTATTATTTTGGATTTTCATACTCTTTAGGAGCATTCATAGCAGGTATGATGATTGCTGAAACAAAATTCAAACACCAAGTTGAAGCTGACCTTATTCCTTTTAGAAATATTTTATTAGGGGTTTTCTTTATTACTGTTGGAATGCAAATAAGTTTTAAGATAATTTATGACTATTTCTTTGTAATTTTACTTTTGTTACCAGTTATTATGGGATTAAAATTTACAATTATTTATGCTCTTGTGAGATTTGAAGATAATAAAAGAGTTGCATTTAAAACAGCATTATCATTGATTCAAATTGGAGAATTTTCACTAGCTATTTTAGAACTAGCAAGAAGTCAAAATTTAGTTGATCCAGCACATTCTCAAATATTAATAGTAACTATTGTAATTTCAATGATTTTGACACCAATTATATTGAAAAACTTATCAAAAGCAGCAGCTAGATTAATGCCAGAAGATGCAATGATGATAACAAATACATACAATGTTTCAGTTGATACAGAAAATCATGTTGTGGTTTTAGGATATGGAAGATTTGGTCAAGCTATTGTAAAAGAGCTAAAAGCATTCGGTCAAAAATATGTTATTTTAGAGCATAATATTAATTTTTATCAAGTTGGAAAAGACCAAGGTGAACCAATAGTTTTTGGAAATGCTGCACAAAGACATATATTAAATTCAGTTAATATAACAAAAGCATCAGCAGTTATTGTAGCTGTTAATAATCCAGAAATTTTACATATCATTTGTGAAGCAGTTGGAGATTTAACTCATAATAGCAAAACAATAGTAACCGTTACAAGTGAAGCAGATAAAGAAGCTTTAAAAGGTTTACATTTAGAACATGTGGTTGTTGAAACAAATCAAATTGCAAGAGCAGTTGTTGATGAAGTATTGTATTGTAGATTAGTTTAGATATTTGATTTTTGTTTAGGAGTTAGTAATGAATGTTGAGAATATGAAAATTCTTTCGGTTGATGATAATAAAACGAATCTTTTGATAATTGAAAGTTATGCAAAAATTCTTAATTTAAAAATTGAAAGTTTTCTAAATCCTATAGAGGCTTTAAAAACATCTTTCCAAAATAATTATGATTTAGTTATTGTTGATTATATGATGCCTGAATTAAATGGTTTAGATTTTATAAAAGAATTTAGAGAAAAAAATCAAAATACTCCTATTATAATGCTAACAGCAGTAGGTGATGATATGCAACTTCAAATAAAAGCTTTAGAGTACGGAGCTAATGATTTTTTGAGTAAGCCTATTAATGCACCTGCATTTAAAGCAAGAATAATAAATATGCTAAAACTTAGAAAATCTCAATTATTGTTACAAGATAAAGCATTGTTATTACAAGAAGAGGTTAGTGTCACAACATTAAGACTTAAAGAATCAGAATCAGAGACATTACAAATGTTAGGTAAAAGTGCTGAATATAAAGATCCTGAAACAAATGCACATACTCATAGAGTTGCACATTATTGTAAATTACTTGCAGGTGCTTATGGTTTGGATGAAAGGCTCCAAGATATAATTTTTTATGCTTCACCTCTTCATGATTTAGGGAAAATTGGAATACCTGATAATATTCTATTAAAACCAGGAAAATTAGATGATGCTGAATTTGAAATAATGAAAAATCATGCAAAAATAGGTTATGAGATTTTAAAAGGTTCAAAAAGTAAATATCTAAAAGCAGGTGGAGTAATAGCTTATAATCATCATGAAAAATATGATGGCACTGGTTATCCAAATGGTTTAAAAGGTGAAAACATACCAATTTTAGGAAGAATTACTGCAATCGCTGATGTTTTTGATGCATTGACTTCATCAAGACCATATAAAAAAGCATGGGAATTAAATGATGCATTTGATTTACTCATTAAAGAAAAAGGTTTCCATTTTGATCCCAAACTTGTTGAATTATTTATTGAAAATAAAGATGAAGTAATAGCAATTAATAATAAATTTAAAGAAGAGTAACATGTTTAAATTTATTTATAAAACAGTTACAAATCCAATAATTGGTCCAGTTGTTGTCTCTTCTCTTGTACTTTCTTTATTAGTAATATTTTATTTACCAACTTTATCTTTACAAAATCAAAAAGATAAAATTATTTTAGAATCAGCAACTTTAGTAGAGCATTTAAAAATATTTAGAAGTTATTATAATGATAAAGTTGTCAAAAAATTAAAATCAAAAACAGATATTATAATTGATTATAATCATGATATTGCTTCAAATACAATTCCTCTTCCTGCAACAACTATTTATAATTTAAGTGAAAGATTAACTGAAAAAAGAGGAATTACCGTAAATTTCTTTAGTGATTACCCTTTTCCAAATAGACAAAAAAGAGTTTTAGATGAGCATCAAAAAGAATCTTTGTCTTTTTTGAAAAATAATCCTAATGAAACATTTGTAAAAGAAGATTATATAAATAATAAAAAGGTTTTAAGAGTAACAGTATCAGATATTTTAACTTCTCAATCTTGTATCGATTGTCATAATAGTAGAATAGATACACCAAAAAATGATTGGAAATTAGGTGATGTAAGAGGTGCTTTTGAAGTTATTATGCCACTAGAAGAACAGTTTTTATTAAATCCTATTCAAATTAAATCAATTCTAGGTTTTATTATTTTTGTAATCATATCATTTATTATTCATTATACAATTTTATTTTTAAGAAGAGAAAAAGAATTAAAAACCCAAACTAGCTTTTTAGAAGAAGAAGTTCAAAAAAGAACTAAAGATTTAAACAGTACAAATCTTTTACTTCTTGAATATAAAAAAGCTGTTGATTCAAGTGCTATTGTTTCAAAAGCTGATTTAAAAGGTAATATTATTTATGTTAATGATACTTTTTGTGAAGTTTCAGGATACAAAAGAGAAGAATTACTTTTCAAGCCTCATAGTATTGTTCGTCATCCTGATATGCCAAAAGAATTATTTAAAGAATTATGGGACACTATACAAGCAAAAAAAGTATTCAAAGGAATATTGAAAAATATAAGTAAGGATGGCAAAACTTATTATGTAGCAAGTACTATTGTTCCTATTTTAGATGATAAGGACGATATTATTGAATACTTATCTTTAAGATTTGATATAACTGAATTAGTTGATGCAAAACAAAAAGCAGAAATCGCTCAGAAAGCAAAATCAACATTTTTAGCGAATATGAGTCATGAAATAAGAACACCATTAAATGCAATAATAGGCTTTTCTGATATTTTATGTGAGTCTAATATAAATACTGAAGATAAAGAAAATGCAAAAATAATATCAAGAAGTGCTAAATCTTTATTAAATATTATTAATGATGTTTTAGATATATCAAAAATGGAAAATGGAAAGTTTGAATTAGAAAAAACAGAGTTTTCATTATTCAATTTAACAGAGCATATTGTTGAGCTTTTTTCTGTAAATATTAAAGATAAAAATATAAAATTTATATATATGGTTGATCCTAATTTACCAGAATTGATTATCAATGACTCTTTTAGACTTCAGCAAGTTTTATCAAATTTTTTAAGTAATGCTATTAAATTTACCCCAGAATATGGAAGAGTATATTTTGAAATAAAAGTTTTAGAACAAAATAATAAAAATGCAAAGATTCTTTTTATGGTAAAAGATACAGGAATTGGTATAACAAAAGAGCAAAAAGAGATTATTTTTAAACCATTTGCACAAGCTGATTCAGGAATTAGTAGGAAATTTGGAGGAACAGGTTTAGGTTTAGCTATTTGCTGGGATATTGTTACTCTTTTAAACTCTAAAATAGAGATAAAATCAGAACCAAATAAAGGAAGTGAATTTTCATTTGTAGTTGATTTTGAAATTGGAACATCAATAAATGACAATATAAAAAGAAGTGATATCTCTTTTGCTATTTGTGATTATTTAAATGATGAAGATAATATAAAATTAATAGTAAAAAATTATTTAGAAAAAATTGGTACAGTTTATGAGATGAATAAATCACTAACTCAAAAAATAGATATACTTTTTTGTTTTAAAATAGGTGATTTGTTATCTAAATTAATAGAGTTTAAAGAATATAATATTAATTCAAAAATAGTTTATATAGGTGAAAAAAACCTTTTAGATAAAACGGTTTTAACTTATATAGATTATTATCTTGATTTACCTATTTATGGCTCAAAGATTTATAATATTATTGCTGATAATTCACATATTAATGATAATATTTTAGATAAATCTTCAAAATCTCAAAATTTTAAAGGAGATATATTAGTTGCAGAAGATAATTTAAATAATCAAAAACTAATAGAAATATTACTTTCTAAGTTAGGTTTAGAATCTATAATTGTTTCCAATGGCCAAGAAGCTATTAATATGTATAAAAAAAGAAAATTTGATTTAATTCTTATGGATATAAATATGCCAATAATCGATGGTATAAATGCAACAAAATATATAAGAGAAATAGAAAATGATTACTACAAAATTCCTATTATTGCTTTAACTGCAAATTCAATTGCGGGTGATAAAGAAAAATATTTATCACAAGGTATGGATGATTATTTATCAAAACCAATTGATTTTTATAATTTAACTAACATGCTAATAAAGTATTTACAAGTATCTAATAATAATTTAAAAACTATTGCTATTAAATATTTTGATAAAAATATTCTCAAAGAACGTTTATTTTTAGATGAATTAACAATTGATATGTTATTGGATAACTTTTTCCTTACTTTAGATGATGATTTAGAAAAGTTACAAAATGCAATTACTTTAAAAAATTGTGAAGATATATCAACAAAAGCTCATTATATAAAAGGAGCTTGTTCAAGTCTTGGAATGGATGATTGTGCTGAAATTTTAAATAACATTGAAATTCGTGCTAAAAATTCAGAATATAACTTTAGCTTGGTAAAGTTAAAAAATATATTTGAAAAAATCAAAAAAGATTTAGAGGAAAAGTAAAATGAACTTAGAAAATTTAACTTACAATAGTGAGTTTTAAATCATGCATCGCTTATTACAAAGTCAATTAAAACATAATTTTGGTAAAGATTTCCAATTTTCAAGTTTAGATCAAACAACAGTTAATCTATTAAAAGATATATCTTCTACTTATGATAATAATGATAGTGATAGAAAGTTTTTAGAACATACTATTACTGTAAATACAGAAGAATTAAATACTCTTTTAAGAGAAAGATCATCTTTACTTGAATCAAGAACACAAGAAAATAAAGAGGTTATAAATCTTCTTCATCAATATAAAAATGCTATTGATGAATCATTAATTGTAAGTACAATAGACTTAGATGGGATTATTACGTATGTAAATGAGAATTTTTGTAAAACAAGTAAATATACAAAAGAAGAACTTATCGGTAAATCATATGATGATGTAATAGGTTCACATAAAGATGTCGATTTATTTAAAAATATATTTAGTAAAATTAGAAATAAACAAACATTTAATGGCATAACATCAAACTTGAGTAAAGATGCAGAAACTTATTATTTAAATATGACTTTTGTTCCATTATTAGATAGAAACAAAAATATAAAAGAAATAATTTCTCTAAGCGTAGATGTAACCCAGCAAATAATTTATCAAGAAGAGTTGGAATCTCAAAGGGAAAGAATTAGTACTATATTTAATTATCAAGAGAATATAGTTATTATAATAGATGAAGAAAAGGGAATTGTTGATGCGAATAAAAGATTTTTTGAAACTTTTGATTTTTTAAATTTAGAGGAATATAAATTAAAAATTGATAATTTTTCGAAATTGTTTGATGTTAACAATAAATATTTTAATTCTGATTTTAATGAATCATTATGGTTTCAGCAATTCTTAAAAAAGACAGAATCACTGCATAAAATTTCAAGAATAGATAAACTTGGAAATAATCAAATATTTAGTATTTATTGTAAAAGCACGATTTTAAATAATAAAACATATTACTTGTGTACTTTAATTGATATAACAGAATTAGAGAATGCCAGACAAAAAGCAGAAATTGCGCAAAAGGCAAAATCAGTATTTTTAGCAAATATGAGTCATGAAATAAGAACTCCACTTAATGCAATTTTGGGATTTTCAACTATATTATCAGAAGCTAATATAGATATTGAAAGTAAAGAAAATGCAAAAATAATATCAAGAAGTGCAAAATCTCTTTTAGGTATTATTAATGATGTATTGGATATTTCAAAAATCGAAAGTGGGAAATTAGATATTTTGGCGGAACCTTTTCTTTTTGAATCTTTTCTTGAAAATATTGTAGAACTTTTTTCAGTTTCATCAAAAGAAAAGAAAATAAGATTTATATATAATCCTGATAGAATTTTGCCTTATTCATTAATTTCTGATTCAATAAGATTACAACAAATTTTATCAAATCTTTTAAGTAATGCAATTAAATTTACACCTAATAATGGAGAAATCATTTTTACGGTAAAAGTTTTAGAAAAAATTAATAATAAAATTAAAATTAAATTCTCAATCAAAGATACGGGAATAGGTATGACTTTAGAACAACAAAAAATAATTTTTAATCCTTTTTCTCAAGCTGATGATGGAATTAGTAGAAAATTTGGAGGAACAGGTTTAGGATTATCAATTTGTTCAGATATTATCAGATTAATGAATTCTAGAATTGAACTTGCTTCAACTTTAAATGAAGGAAGTGAATTTAATTTTACTCTTGATTTTGAAATAGATAAATATGATAATGAAAGAAAAATTCTAAATAATAATTTTAAATTTTTATTATATTGTAGTGAAGGGAATAACGACAATCTAAGAGCTAATATTGAGAATCATATTAATAAATTAGGTCAAGTATTTGATTATAATCAAAATAATCAAAATGGAGATATTTTATTTTGTTGTGGTAATAAGAATTTAGAATCAGTTTTAAAAGAATTTAAACAAAACAATGAAAAATCTTTTATTGTTTTTGTTGGCGATGAAAATAATATAAATGAATATAGTTCGAAAAATTATATAAATAATTATTTGAGTTTACCCATATATGGTTCCAAATTATTTAATATAATTTCAGAGAATCTGAAATTAAATACTATTGTTATTAATAAAGCCTCTACAAAAAGTATTAAATTTAACGGAAATATATTAGTTGCTGAGGATAATTTAAATAATCAAAGATTAATACAAATATTGTTGAATAAATTGGGATTAAATTCTACTATTGTTTCAAATGGTCAAGAGGCAGTTGATATTTATAAAAAAGAAAAATATGATTTGATATTAATGGATATTAATATGCCAATAATGGATGGAATAAGTGCTACAAAACATATAAGAGAATTTGAAAAAGAGTTGAATTATTCAACTGCAATCATTGCATTAACTGCTAATTCAATAGAAGGTGATAAAGAAAAATATTTATCACAAGGAATGAATGATTATTTGTCTAAACCTATTGAATTTGATATTTTAGTAGAAATTTTGAAAAAATATTTTAAAAGTGACTTTTTAATAGATATTAATTTACATAAGGTAGATATAAACTCAATTTCTAAAAAATTTCAACTTCCTTATGAAATAAGTGAAAAACTTTATTTGAAATTTAAAGAAGAAATTGTAAATGATTTAAAGCAATTAGAATTTTTAATAGAAAATTATCATAAAGATGATATTAATCAAAAACTTTATTATATTAAAAATTCATGTTTAAATATAGATTTACAAGAAGCTATAGAAATTTTAGAAAAAATGCAAAATCAATTTATAAATACAAAAGATGATTTAATAAAAGAATTTAAAAAACTAAATAAAATTATTTTACACGCTTGCGATTTATAAAAAAGGAAAAATATGAAAAATATGAAAATTAAAGTAAAACTTATATTTATTTTTATTATTATGAAAATAATACCACTTTTAGCAATATCTTATATAGCGTATGATGGTGTAATGAAATTAGAGCTATATTTAAATAATAGTACAAAACTACTATTTAATCAAAGTAAAGATATTATCCAAAATACTGCAAATTTATCTATTGAAGATAGCATTAAAAACTTAGATAAAAAATCCCAAGAATTATTAGAAAAGATTTCTTATGAGATTGCAAATAAAGTTTCTGAATTTTTATATGAAAGAGATAAAGATATACTGCTTTTATCAAAATTAGAATTAAATCAAAAAACATTAGAAAACTTTTTTGATGCAAAAAATAAAAATATTACTATTCATGGTGATTATTATTATGATGATAAAAGTAATGAATATAAAACAGATGATCAATTAAAAAAAGAAATTAGAACTAATACAAAAGCTAATTTAAAAGATAATGAAAAAGAGTTTAATTATATTGACCCAGTTGATTTTGGAGTAAAATCTATTCCTATTTATAAAGAGCTTAGTTATTTTGATTTAAGTGGAAAAGAAATATATAAAGTATCTTCAATTAATCCAAACAAATTAGATCTATCAAATAAAAAAAATACTTATGTAAATTCTGAGAGTTATTTTGAAGAAATAAGTAAATTAAAAGAAAATGAGATATATGTTTCAGATGTAATTGGTGAATATGTTGGCTCAAATGTTATAGGTACTTTTACAAAAGAGAAAGCAAAAAAAGCAGGAATTGAATTTGAACCAGAAAAATATGGATATGCAGGAATTGAAAATCCTTTAGGAAAAAGATTTGAAGGGATTTTAAGATTTATAACTCCTGTGTATAAAGATAATAAAAAAGTTGGATATGTTTCAATGGCTTTAGATCACAGGCATATAAGAGAGTTTACAGATACTTCAAATCCTACAGGAAGTAGTGTAAAACAAAATATTTCAGATGCAAGATTAGGTAATTATGCTTTTATGTGGGATTATGAGGGAAAAAATATTTCTCATCCAAGAGATTATTCAATCGTTGGATATGATAAAAATACAGGGCAAAGAGTTATGCCTTGGCTTAGTGCTGATTTAGCAGAAAAATTTTATGCATCAAATAAAGATATAAATGAGTTTTTAAAAGATTACCCAACATTTGAAGAACAAAGTCTTAGTAAAAAACCAAATTTAAAACAACTAAAAGAGTTGGGAGTTATTCCTTTAGATTGCAGATATTTAAATTTTGCACCACAATGTGAAGGCTGGATGCAATTAACAAAAAATGGTGGATATGGGTCTTTTGTAATAAACTGGAGTAATGTTTGGAAGTTATCAACAGCTGCTACAATTCCATATTACACAGGAAAATATGCTAATACAAAACGAGGTTTTGGATTTGTATCTATTGGCGCTAGTGTTGATGATTTTCATGCAGCTGCTAATAAAACTAAAGAAGATGTTTTAAATATATTAAACAATCAAACTAAAAGTATGGAAACGATTGTAAATGCGAATCAATATGAAATAAAAGATTTTATAAATATATTGGTAAATGAATTGACACTTATTACACTTACTTTGGTTTTAATAATCATATTTATAGCGGTTTGGATGTCTGATTATATAATATCAAAAATAAATAATTTAATTGTTGGTACAAAGAAATTTGCTAATAATGAGTTGGATTATAGAATAAAAGTTACTTCAGAAGATGAAATAGGCGAGCTTGAGAATTCATTTAATAATATGGCAAAAGAAATTAATACTCTTATTTCTACACAAAGAGAGTTAAACGAACATCTTGAAGATAAAGTTGATGAAAAAACAAAAGAGTTATTACAAATAAATGAAAACTTAGAAAAAGAAGTTGAAAATAGAACAGAATCTTTAAAAGAAGCTCTTTTAAAAGCACAAAATTCTGACAAAGTAAAATCAACATTTTTGGCAAATATGAGTCATGAAATAAGAACTCCACTTAATTCAATTATTGGTTTTTCAGAACTTTTAACGAATAATTCAGATATTGATGAATCTGCAAAAAAATATTCATCAATTATAGAAGAGAGTGCAAAATCTTTACTTACAATTATTAATGATATTTTAGATATTTCAAAAATTGAAAGTGGTAATTTTGATATTAATATTAAACAAATGAATATACATGAAGTTTGTAGAAATGTATTTGAACTTTTTTCTAATAAAGCAGATGATAAAAAGATTACTTTTACTTTTAATATTAATAAAGATATTCCAACTTGTTTATTAAGTGATGGAATTAGAATTAGACAAGTTTTATCAAATCTTATAAGTAATGCTATTAAATTTACTAATGAAAATGGTGAAATTGATTTTAAAGTTTCATTTATACAAGAGAAAAATAATTTAATTAAATTAAGATTTCTAGTAAAAGATAGCGGTATTGGAATACCATCAACTAAATTAGCAAATATTTTTGAGCCATTTATTCAAGTTGATAATGAATCAAATAGAAAATATGAAGGAACAGGATTAGGTTTAAGTATAAGTAGCCATATTATTAAGTTATTAGGTTCAAAAATTGAAATTCTAAGTGAGATTGATGCAGGAAGTTCATTTTGGTTTGATTTAGAGTTAAAAACATGTAATGCTTCAATGAATTTAATACAAGAAGAGGAACAAATTGTTTTTAATGATAAGTATTCAGGTGAAATTTTAGTTGCAGAAGATAACACATTAAATCAAGAACTAATTAAATATATTCTTGAAAGTTTAGGCTTAAATTATAAAATTGTAGCAAATGGAAAAGATGCTATAAATGAGTACAAAAATGGTGCATACAATTTAATTTTAATGGATATAAATATGCCTATAGTTGATGGTATTGAATCTTTTAATCAAATAAGAGAGTATGAAAAAAGTAATAATTTAGTAAATATCCCAATAATTGCATTAACTGCAAATGTTATAAAAGGGGATAAAGAGAAATTTTTAAATTTAGGAATGAATGGCTATTTAACAAAACCTATTGATATGAAGGAATTAAAAAATATATTTGCAGTTTATTTATCTTCAAATAATGAAATAAAAAATCTTGAAATAAATACAAATAAATTAAGTAATATTCCTAAAAATATTGAAGTTATAGAGGATGAAATAATTGTTAATTTTAATAAAAATGATGCCATAAATCAATTAGGATTGGATGAAATCACTATTGACATGTTACTTGATAATTTCTTTTTAACTTTAGAAAATGATGTAAAAAATCTTCAAGATGCAATTGATTCAAAGGATAGTGAAAAAATAGTTCATGCAGCACATTATTTAAAAGGCTCTTGTGCTAACTTTGTAATGAAAGAGGCTGTTGATATTTTACAAGAGATTGAAAGTGAAGGGAAAAAGGGGAAAACACAATTTAATTTAAAAAGATTAAATTTTATTTTTGAAAAAATTAGAGCAATAATATAATTAAAACTTGTAATTATTATATAAATAATAATTATTATTTTTATAAAGTATTAATATCTTTTTATATAGACTAATTCTCTATATAATATAACTAAAGGATACTTTATGAAATTTTCAAAAATTGTTTTATCAATGGGGCTAATTGCTAGCACTTTATTTGCTGGTGATTTTATCGATTATAATGCATTATCAAAATCACTAAAAGCTGATGATAAAAAAAATGGTTTGTATGCAACTTCTGATGAAGTTAAGGCTGCATTAAAAGATGAAAAATGGGCAGTTGTGGATGTAAGAACTCTTGAAGAATGGGCTGCTGGTTTCATAAAAGGAACACAAAGAATAGGAAGAGAAGCACCTGAAAAAGCATTAGAAAGTATTGTTCTTGATGATAAAAATACATTTATAAAAGAGAATCTAATTGTAATTTGTAATTCAGCATCAAGAGCATCAATTGAAGCTCAAACTTTTAGACAAATGGGATTTAAAACTGTAAAAATTTATGATTTATATAGCTGGATTGATGAATGTAATCCAATTACAACTAAATACTCTTCTCACGAAGATAAAGATGGAACAAAACAAAAATTTGGTGATTACTACGCTGAACATTGTAAAAAATAGATAAATTTATTTATCTATTTTTATTTTCTGTTATTAAAGATATATTAAATAGTTGGTATTTTTGAAGAATTTCAAGAATTTCAATTATTTTTTCATATTTTACTTCTTTATCAATTTTAAAAATTATATTTCTTTGTTTATCATCAATTTTCATCATCTCTTCTTCTAGTGATTCTAAAGTTGTTTCTTTTGAATAAATTGCTAATTTTTCATGATTTAGCTCAATAATTATCTCTTTTTGTTTTAATTCAATCTCTTTTGCACTTGATGTTGGAAGATTTAATACAAGTGCTAGTTCATCTTTTTTAAATACAGAAGATACTATGAAAAATATCAAAAGAATAAAAACAACATCAATAAGTGGCGTAATATCAGGCGTTAATATTTCTCTTTTTTTCATATCTTTTTAAGAACCTCTTTTTGGATTTTCAGTTCAATATCATCTAAAATACCAGCAATATAGTTGTATCCTATGTAATGAGGAATAGCTACTATTATGCCAGCGATTGTAGTAATTAATGCCAGTGAAATACCAGCAGAGAAAATAGAAGGATCACCTAATCCACTTTTTGTAATAGAATCAAAAGAGTCTAATACTCCAATAACAGTTCCTAGAAGTCCTAATAATGGAGAAATTGAAGCTATGATTTTTACAGTGTTTAAGCCAAATTCTAATTTTCTAATTTTTCTATTTATAAAGTTTTCAATTGAATCTTTTTTGAAATCACTTGAATTTTCCCTTGCAAAAGTGATTATGTCATTTATTAAGAATTCTCTTTTATTACTTGCTAATGCAATAACAACTAATTTCCAAAACATAATAGTAAAACCAATAATATTAAAAACAATAAGTATATATACTATTATCCCACCTCTATCAATATAATTGATTAAATCAATTCCCATTTCCTAACTCCTTGTTATTTCATAAATAATTGGTACAGTAATTTCCCAAGAATTTTTATTTAATTTTTCTGGTATTGGTTCAAATTTATTTATTTTGCTTAGTATTTCTAATGCAGCTTCATCAAGTCTTTTAAAACTAGAATCTTTTACTATTTTTGCATTTCTAATTTGCCCATCTTTTGAAATTACAAAATAAAGATGAACTTTTCCCATTTGATTTAATCTTTTTGCACTATTTGGATAGATTTTATTTTTTTCAATTAAATATCTTAGTTTTGATAAATACTCATTTTCTAATGCTTCTATTTTATTTAAATCTACTACTTCTTTTTGTATATTTTCTTGGCTTGATTGTTCTTGAATTTGAGGTTTCATAGGTTCAAGAGTTTTTACTTCTTCAACTTTTTGAAGAGGTTTTTCTTGAATCACTTTTTTTTCTTTTTTTTCTTCATGTTTGATAATATTTTCACTTTTTGTTTTAGGTAAAGGTTTTATTATCTCAAGAGGTTTTTCAATAACTTTTTCAACAATAGGCTCAGGTTTTGGTTCTGGTTTTTTTATTACAACATTTTGTAAATTTATTTTTGAAATGTTTATTGAGGGTTTATTCTCTACAACAACAATTTTTTCTTCAACTACTAAATTTGCAAATAGTAATAAATGAGCCGAGATTATCAGCATTAATATGATTAGTAAACTTTTTTTATTTTCCATAAGTGCAATCTTAATACAATATTGATAATAATTATCTTAATTGATTTTTAAATAAATAAATTTTTTTACTTATGCTTATGAAAAAGTTTTGATATACATCATTGTTTATATGATTTTTATCAAATATACTTCCTTTGAATTTATGAAAAAAAGAAGAGGAAAAAATATGTTTGCTTGGATATTTAAAAATAAAGATAAGAGTAAAGTAGCTCGTCCTAGAACTTTTGTATGTAAACACTGTAAATATACTTGCGAAGGATGTGATACAAGATTTTGCTACGCTTGTTATTCAAATCCTGGTAATCCTTGTCCTAAATGTGGAAAAACTAATCTGCAAGAAAAAGAATCTAAACAGTAGTTAAATGATAAATCTTATTCAAATACTTATTAGATAGGTTTTTACTTGGTAGATTACTTTTTTTCTCTATGACATTTCTATTTTTACAAATATATTCCAATACTGAACATTCTTGTTTTTGAATCAAGTTAAATAGTACAAATTTCATTGAAGTTATTACTTCATTTTGTTGTTTTAATGAGGTGTTTTCATCATTTATATCAAATAATTCATCACTACTACAATAAATATCTTCAGCGATTTTTTCAATATTTACACTTAGATTTTCCTTGTAGTTTTTTTCTAATAAAAGCAATAAATTTTTTGCAATTTTGTAATTTGTAATATGTTTACATTTTTTGTAAAATTTTATTGCATTATCTAATAATTGACTCTCATTCCCTACATTTTCTATTTTACTTATTTTTCCTGTTTTTAAAAACTCTTCTAACTCATTATTTGAAAAAGCATAATTTATTAAATCAAAAATTCTTCTTTTTTCATGTTTTGACCATTTATAATAAGTAGGAGAAGAGAAACCGAACAGTTCAACCATAAGTTTTTCATTAGTCATTTTTTTCCTTTTTAATTCCAGTCTAAAAGTCGTTTTTGACCTTCTAATGCTCTAATCTCCGTAACATCTTGAGACATTTCAATAACACCTTTGTAGTTTCTTTCGTCGTCTCTTATTGCAAAATATCTTATATGAATAAATTTACCTTTAAATTCAATCCAAAACTCAGCTGTATCTTGACGACCTGCTTTAAACTCTTCAAGTATTTTTAAAACTTGATCAACACTTTTGGGCGGATGACAAAATTTAACTTCACGTCCGATAATTCCAGCACTTCTTGGGAAAACTCTTTCATCACCTCTGTTATAAAATACAACTTTATCATTTTCATCAACGTAAGTTATATCAACAGGTAAAAATTTAAATATAAAATTAACTTGCTCCATAGTTAAATATCCCTCATCAAAGTGAGTTCTATCTTCAAGTGAAAAAGATAATTTTCTTTTTTTAGTATCTAAACTTGGGTGAACATATTCCTCTTCAATTTTTGCAGGATATCTTTCAGGTGGTGTTGCAAACATCCAACCAATTTCACAATCACCTTCGTACATTTCTTTCCAATCATCTTCATTTAGTAAATTCATGGCATTTGGTAAGAGTCTATTTTCTTCAACTAACATTAATTGAGATAAACTATTAAATACGACAATTAAATCATTTAAAATATTGTCTAAATTATTATCCTCAACTTTTTTTCTTACAACTTTTAATTCAGCTCTAATTTGGTCATGAAAAGCCCACATACCTTGACTGGGACTCGTCCATCCATATTTTTCAAGATAAGGAAAAAGTTGATTTTCTTTTCTTGAAAAGTGTTTTTCAACTTGGCTTAATTGATTAAAAAGATTAAAAAATAGTTGAAAATCACTATTTACATCCACTTTAAAAAGTTCTTCAAAAAGTTGTTTTATTAGTATATTTTCTTCAAGATAAACTCTTACTGGATGACCTTGGGGAAATCTGTCTATATTATTTATTAAGTTATCCATCTTTGTATTTTCCTTTTTTTATTTGAGGGAAATATAGCAAACTGATAGATATTAACAATGATATTAATCAAGAACAGAAATAAAATTTAAAATTTATCTAATTATAATAACGATTATCAATTTTATTTAAAATTAAGTTTTTATTGGTTAGGATTCCATTAATATTTCATTAACAGAGTTTTTCTTTTATGGATGAAATAAATAAAGGTTAGGTATTAAAGTGATTGAAACGGAAGAAAATAAAGACAAGAAAATAGAATCAAAAGATATTTTTCAAAAAGGAAAAACTATTGAAATCAAACATGATGGTCAATCTTATTTTTTAAAAATCACAAAAGCAAATAAATTAATACTCACAAAATAATTATAAAACAACCTAGCCAGCAATAGTAAAGTTCTCCTACAAGTAGCCAGCCAATTTAAAAATAAAAAGTTTAAGTAATAAAATTTACTTTATAGCGCTGGTGTTAAATAAATTTATTTAAGAATCATAATGATTTTCTTGGAGGAAAAGAATTTGAACAAATATATTACAAGTAAGAAACATAAAACTACAAATTATTTTAAATCATCTGTTGTAACTGCAACAGTTTTATTATCATCAACTATGCTAAATGCTCAAACTGTTTTATCAGATGTAGAAGTTATTGAAAAAACTGAAAAAGTTGACTATACTCAAAACTATAAAGTTGATAAATCATCTTCATCAAAAGTTACTCAAGATTTAGTTGATACTCCTCAAACTATCTCTGTAATTACTAAAAAAGTAATGGAAGAACAACAAGCAACAACTTTAGTTGAAGCTTTAAGAAATACTCCTGGTATCACATTAAACCTTGGTGAAAATGGAAATACAAATGCTAAAGATAATATAAATATGAGAGGTTTTGATGCTCAAGGAAGTATTTATAAAGATGGAATTAGGGATTTAGCGAACTCAAGTAAAGATACATTTAACACAGAAGCAGTTGAAGTTACAAAAGGTGCAGTTGGTGCTGATAATGGAAGAGGTGTTTCCTCTGGATATATAAATCAAGTTACAAAATCAGCTACAAATAAAGATGAAGTAGCTGGAACTGTTGGTTATAGTACAGCAAAAAATGCAAGATTAACAGCTGATGTGAATAAAAAATTAAATGAAACAACAGGTGTTAGATTAAATGTAATGAAACAAAATGGTGATGTTGCTGGAAGGGACGAAGTAGAAATTGATAGAACAGGAATTGCTGGTTCTGTTGGATTTGGAATAGGAACAGCTACAAGAACAACTATTAATTATGAACATACAGAACAAGATGATGTTCCAGATG